>Ga0308019_10001161_pt1 | contig 16289 bp, 10 predicted proteins | sample Neamet284_FD_203135 | JGI IMG/M metagenome (GOLD analysis project Ga0308019, IMG submission 203135) | Marine microbial communities from water near the shore, Antarctic Ocean - #284 | ecosystem: Environmental > Aquatic > Marine > Unclassified | place: Southern Ocean | collected 2014-10-01 | reverse complement strand
CTGAGATCGATCTAAGGCATTTTGAATCTTACCTTTTTTTTCTAATAAGATTCCTTCTTCTAAAATTTGATAAGGAATTTTATACTCACAATCCTCAATATATTCTGTGGCTCTATGTCTATTTGAGTGAGTGGGGTATTCGGACATAAATTGCTTAAAAACATTCAGTGATTTTATATAATCTTTTCTATAATAATGCCCTTTTGCTTGATCTCCACTTGTTTTTTTACCACCATAAAAAGTTGATAAAGTAAGATAAAATCCATAGTTAGATAGATCAAATCTAGTGATGGGTGTTTTATCTAAAGGGTCATTGATCGTATGAATTTTAGTATACGAATAACGAAAATCTAAACCAACGGTAAACCGACTTTGTTTTCCTGGATCTAAAATAAATCGGACCCCGACTCCTCCAGCAGAGGAAGTTCCGGATCCAGATAAACTCTCGTCCCAAACTTCTTTATCAGGAGAAGAAAATAAAGCGGAAGCTAAACCATAGGAATATCTAAAATTTAAATACCAATTATTAAATGGTTGATACTGAAAATGAGTAGTCGCTAAATATTCTTTTAATTTAGGAGAAAAGTAAGAAGTATCTCCCCAGCTTGGATTCGTATTCTCCCAATCTGAGAAAGGTACCAACGCTGGTGAAAAAAGGGTGCTCCCCCTATAGGTAACTCCTGTCATAATATTCAGCCAACTTGTTCCAACCATGTAATACGGTACATTTATTAGACCAATATCTATTTCTATAGATGAACCCCAAATGTTTTCAGTTCCTTGACTTATAGCTGCAACATCTGAATCATATTTTATTTTTCCAGGGTCATCCTTAAAAGAATCGGCGCTAATACTCGATGCCGCTCCTTTTGATTTCCCAGTAGCTACAAGACCATACCTTATCTCGATTGGAACAAAATTTATTGGTGCAGCAAATTCTCGAGAATAAAACCATTTATTAATCCAGAATCCATCTTCATAGGGAGAGTTAGTATCAAACTTTAGCAATCCAAAAAAAAATGTTTTTGGTTCCTTTGCTTCTACCTCTTGAGCTTTTAACATTGAGGAAAAAGTAATAATTATAAAAATTAAAATATTTTTAAAAATTCTCATTTTATGTTTAAAATTGTATTAGCCTATCGATTTTTACAAGAAGAGACTTCAAAACTCACTAACTTTTATCTTCCATTTTAAGGAACAATTGAATTGATTATTACATTATAATTATATGAATAAAAAAATAATAATATTAACTATTCTCGCATTCAGTTTAAACTATACTGAGGCTCAAACGTTTTCGATTGCAAGAATTCATTATAGCGGTGGAGGCGATTGGTATAGCGATCCAAGTAGTCTTCCAAACCTACTTAGTTATTTAGACTTAAATACCTCTATTTCAACATATCCAAATGAAGTTAAAATAAAACTTACGGATGAGAACATTACACAATTTCCATATTTATACTTAACTGGGCATGGCAACATTCGATTAAATGATGATGAAATTATTTCCTTGCGATCTGTTCTTATGGCTGGTGGTTTTTTGCATGCGGATGATAATTATGGAATGGATGAATCATTTAGAAGTCAAATAAAAAAAGTCTTCCCAAATAAAGATTTGGTTATCCTTCCAAATGATCATCAAATTTTTAAATCTTATTATCAATTTGATAAAGGTCTACCTAAAATTCATGAACACGATAATAAGGCTCCTCAAGCTTTAGCTCTTTTTGAAGGAGATCGTATGATTGTATTGTACACTTATGAATCAGACTTGGGTGATGGGTGGGAAGATGCAAGCGTTCATAATGATCCATTTGATCTGAGAGAGTCTGCACTAAAAATGGGCGTTAATATTATATATTTTTCTCTTACACAATAATGCTACTAAAAAAACAAATTAAAGCAGCTCAATCTTTTTTAATTAAACAAGATACTCATATTTTAATATCATGGATTGGACTATTTACCTCTTTAATATTTTTTGCAGCAATACAAGCTGAATCCATATTCTATTTTTCAGCAAAAATAAAAACCATTATAATTTTATTATTTTTTGTTTCTTTATTTATAATATTTTTATTTTGGAGTTTTCAGTTTTATAGAGCGCTACATAACAAAGTAGAACGATATCAGTTTGAAACTCTATCAAAAAAACTTGGTTTTTTAATATACCCCTCAAAGCCAGATAAAATTTTAAATGCCCTTCAACTTGAATCAGGATTAAAAATAAATGAGTCTAACCAACTTGCTAAGATATTTATTAATGAAATAGTTAATAAGATAGATAGTCTTAATATTAAAAATATTTTTATTCAGCATAAAACTCACTCGATTAAAAAATATATTTTAATGGTTTGGGTTCTCATGATTTTATTTTTTTCATTAAAGTATAATAATGCATCCAATGCTTTTTATCGATTGAAAAATCCACTGACTCAATTTTCAGCACCAAAGCCATTTATTCTTTCTAGCCAGACAGGTAATGTACATATCCTGGGAGGTGAAAAAATTAAAATTGAAATTTCTTCAAGTGTCGTTTTTCCCGATACGATAAACCTTCGTTTAATACCTCGTCAAGTCTCTACAAAGAAACGAGATTCTCTTAATTTAAATTTTTCAGCGATGCCAGACGAGAAGGGTATTTATACATTCTTATTACCTGAGTTATTTCAGGATTATTCATACCAAGCTAATCTAAAAGCAAAATATTTTTGGGAATCATGGGAAATCGTGCAATCAGAAATTGATACAATATTTGTAACGGATAGACCCTCATTAGAAAAATTCAGCATTACGGTTGTCCCTCCTGCTTATTCAAAGTTACCTAATCAAATTCAAGAAGGTAATAATGCTGTAATTCAAGGGTTAAAAGGTTCGATAGTACAAATGGAATTAAGTTCTAATCGAATATTGAAATCAGCATATCTTTTAATGGATGGAAAAAAAGTTGACTTAAGCTTTAAGAATAAAGAGGCTTCAGGTTATTATATGATTGAAAATGCAAATAAATTTTCAATTAATCTTGTCGATAGAAGAGGTATAACAAACCGTGACCCCATAACTTACAATACAGAGTTAATCCCTGACTATCCACCCGTTTTAATTGTAATGGAGCCATCCCCGATTCTTGAATTAGGCGATGATCAGAGTATCCCAATACAATTAAATATACAAGATGATTTTGGGTTTTCAAATCTTCAAGTGGCATATGAAGTCAGAAAGCCCTCTTTCTTAAACTCTGATCCATATGTAGCGATGTTCAATCTACCAGGACTTAAAACAGATTCTCTAACTCAAAAAATAAACCATTTATGGGATCTTGGAGATCTCTTTCTTATGCCCGATGATGAAGTGCACTTTCATTTTGAGCTTACAGATAATGATATAATATCCGGCCCAAAAAAGACTATTTCTTCTCTTTTTATGGCTAAAGTACCTTCTTTAGAAACCTTATATCAAAAAGCTGAAATTGCAGAAAATGAGTTCATAGAAAATATTTCTTCAGAAGTTGAAGAAGTTGAAGAGTTAAAAAAACAATTTGAAATGCTTGAGATGAAAGCGTTAAAAGCAGAAGAGCTTGATTGGGAGCAACAAAAATCTGTTAAGAATTCGCTCGAAAAAGCAAAAGAAGAACTTGAAAATCTAGAAAAAATTTCTGATTCAATAGAAGAAATCACTGAGCAAGCTGAAAAACACAACCTTTTCTCTTCGGATTTATTAAAGAAGTTTGAAGAGCTCTCTTCATTAATTAATAGTATTATGCCAAAAGATATGTTAAAAAACATGTCTGATCTTGAAGAAGCTCTAGATAACCTGGATATGGATTCTATCAAAGAGTCATTAAATAATCTTACAGAAAATATGGACCAAATTCAGAAAGATCTTGAAAGGTATTTAGAGATTTTCAAACAACTTCAAATAGAACAAAAGTTTGATGAATTGCGTAAAAGAATGGAACAACTTTTTAAACAACAGGAATTATTAAATAATGAATTAACACAAAAAAGTATAGAAAATGATACTTCCAACCTTGAAAGATTAATAGCGGAAGAACAACGAAATCTCGATGAATTTAAAAATATTAAATCTCTACTTGAGGAAGCCTCTGATCTAGTGAAGCCATTTAATGAAAATACATCTGAAGAACTTTCAAGCCTTTCACAAAGTGACCTTACAGAAGAAATTGAAAGATCATTAAGTGACACGAAAGAGAATATCTCTAATCAAGAGTTAGACAATGCACAAAAATCCAGTGAAGAGTCACTTTCGAATATGAAAGAAATGATGAAGAGAATGAGTGAAGTACAGCAAGATTACCAAGAACAATCAATTTCTGAAATTTCCAAAAAATTTGAAAAGATAATTCAAGACTTACTTTATTTATCATCTCAAGAAGAATATTTAAGACAAAATTTAAATAATATTCCAAAAAACTCTCCTAGAGTCAAAGAACTCGCAGCATATCAACAATTATTACAAGATCAATTGCAATCTGTCACACGTAAAATAATAGAGCTCTCAAAAGAAACATTTTCCATAACTCCAGAGATTGGAAGGGGTCTAGGAAAAGCTAACGCGAATATGGATTCAGCGAAGAAAAAATTAGCAGAAAGGAACCTAAGAGAAGCTTATGAAATACAAAACCTAGCAATGGCGGGTTTAAATGAAACTGCATTAGCTTTATTCAATAGTATGACTGAGATGCAACAATCAGGTTCTGCAAGCGGATTTCAACAGTTATTAGAACAAATGCAAAAAATGACGGGTCAACAAAAAGGGTTAAACCAGCAAGGAATGCAGCTAGGTTTAGGACAAATGGCTGCATCGGCTCAACAAGAAATGATGCAGCAAATGCTTTCAAAGCAAATGTCTGTTCGAAAATCATTAGATCAACTCATGAAAGAAATGAACTCTTCGGGAGGAAATAAATTAGGGAACCTTAATGGAATTGCAGATGAAATGGATAAAGTAATTAAGGATTTAGAAAAAAATAAATTTGAGAGACAAACTCAAAAAAGACAACAAAAAATTCTTTCCAGAATGTTAGATAGTCAAACCTCTATGACCCAACGAGGGCAAAAAGAAGAAAGAAAATCATTTTCTTCAAAAGGAGATATCCTTTTCACTGGAGCTGGTGGACTTCCCGTAGATATGGGACAAAGAGAAGACCTCGCTTTAAAAGCCTTAAATAATGCAGTTAATGCTGGTTATTCTAAAAAGTATCAAGATATGATAAAAAGATATTTTAATTCATTAACTAATTCTAAAAGTGACCTAGAAGATGATCAATAAATTTATCTTTGTATTCTTTTTGATCAGTACAAGTATTTTGATCAGCCAAAATAAAGTATCTTACAATGGAACCATCAAAACCGCAAAAATGCTTGAACGGCAAGGAAACATTGAATCTGCAATCTCAATCTATAAAGATATTTTAAAAAAAAATCCTACCCATTATCAGTCTTCAAATAACTTGAAAAAGTTATACAAGAATAATCAAAAGTATTCAGAAGGTATTGATTTTATACGAGGCCAGTTAATCTATTCCCCAAATAATACACGACTGTATTTAGATCTTGGTGAGTTTTATCATCTTGATGATCAGAAAAAACAAGCTAGAGCAACCTGGTTTAGTGGCTTAGAAAAGTTCAAATCAAATAAATCCTATTATAGAATTTTAGTTACTCTGCTTGGAAGTTATGATAAAGAAGAAAGTATAAATATTGTACTTCTCAAAGGTCGCGAAATATTTGGTAAATCTTTTTTAGCATATGAAGCCGGAGTGTATCATCAATCAAAGAGAATGTATGCCCTGGCAATGGATCAATTCATTCTGAACTTACTCTATGAAAAAAATAATAATGGTATGGCTGAACGACGTATTCTTTTAATGAGTGATAACGAGGATGCACAAAATATTATTGAAAAAAAACTAATCCTAATGGTAGAAAAAAGTCCTGGAAAGATATTAAATATTTTAAGCCAATATTATTTTAAACAACAAAAATATAATCTAGCACTTGAAGCAAAAAAAAAATTGACATCCCTTGGGAATAAAGATTTTAATAGCTGGCTTAAAATAGCCTCTGATTTAAATAAAGAAAATGAATTTGAACATGCAACTTCTGCTTACAAATTTATTTTGAGTAAAAAATTAAATTCAAAATTAACAGAAAGAGCCTTACTAGGACTTGCAAAAACATTTGAGAATCAAATCACTCCCTCTAATCAAAGATTTTTAATACCATATTTTTATAATGATAATCTTTTTTTTGAAGATCAGTTTACTTCACCAAACACAATCTCTTTGGAGAACTTAAAGTCAAGTATTCAAATGTATGATACACTCATGACTTCTATAAAAAACATTGTCTTACTTTCTGAAGTATATTTTAGGATTGGTGAAGTCCAATTCACAATACTTCAAGATTTTGATAAAGCACTTGATCTTTTTCAAAAAGCATTAGAGAATAACCCTAAAAGTATCTTGAGCCAAAAAATTAGGTTGAGAATTGCTGATAGTTTTATTGCAAAAGGTGATTTAATAAAAGCACGTCAATTTCTTTATACAGAACAAGAGAAAAACCCTTCAAATGGAATTACAGAGAAAATTTTATTACTAGATCTTTTTACTGAAAAACCAGATTCGACTATAAAATTAATCACATCTTTTTTATCTGAAATCAAACCAACGAATCCAATATTTAACGATCTGATGGAACTTAATACAATCCTTACAAGATATAATTCTAAGGATTCTGAAAACGACCTTTCATTGCAACATTTTTTAAAATCAGAATTTTTTGTAAGACAAAAAAAAATAGGTGATGCAATTAAAGAATTAATTTACATAACCGAGCATTATCCAGAATCAAATATTCTCCCCTTTATTAATTTACGCCTAAGCACATTATATTATAAAATAGGGAAATTTGAGGAATCAATTCAATTTTCTAATAAATTGAAAAATACAGAATTTGAAGATCGAGGAATTATATTAATTGGTCAAATCTATGAAATTAAACTATCAAATATTGACAAAGCCTTAGAAAGCTATATGCGATTAATTGATGATTATCCTAATTCAATATATTTTGAACCAATCCGATACCATATTAGAAAAATTCAAGAGGTGAAGAAAATATGAAAAAAATAAAATTTTATGTCTTTTTATTGACTGTTAATATAGCATTCTCACAGAAGATGATTATTCCAATGGATCAATCTCAGAATAATCATTTAAAAGCCTATGGAATTGTTTATTCAATACTAGAAAAAAGTATAAATATTGAATGGCTATTAAATTATAGGGGCGGTTCATTTTTAGTTGATTCTCACCAGTTTATTCAAACTGAATGTAGAATAAAAGGTGTTACTTTTGAGAATGTTGATAGTAACAGTCTCATAAATATTTATTCTACGATTGATCAAAATAATATGGATATTTCATTACTTGAAAAAAAACCAGAGATTGCAATTTATACACCTCCCAATAAACAACCTTGGGATGATGCCGTTACTTTAGCTCTTACGTATGCTGAGGTTAAATACGAGACCCTCTGGGATGACGAAGTCTATTTAGGAGAACTCGAAAAATATGATTGGCTTCATTTACACCATGAAGACTTTACTGGGCAATATGGAAAATTTTACAGGAGTCATCGAAACTCACAATGGTATATAGATCAGAAAATGCAATTCGAACAAACCTCAAAAAAACTTGGGTATTTGAACGTTCATGAACAAAAAAAAGCAATTGCTCGAAAGATAAAAGATTATGTTAGTAATGGTGGCTTCTTATTCGCGATGTGCTCTGCAACAGATTCTTATGATATTGCTTTGGCGATGGGTAAGACCGATGCTGTACACTCAGTCTTTAATGGTACTAAAATGGATCCCTCTTCTCAATCAAAATTAGATTTTTCACAAACTTTTGTATTTACAGACTTTAAACTTATCCCTGACCCTATGGTTTATGAATTCTCAGATATTGATTATCCTCCAAGCAATAATCCAATTACTCGAGGTGCAAAAGCAGATTATTTTTCATTGTTTGAATTTTCAGCAAAATATGACCCGGTACCAACTATGTTGACACAAAACCATGTCTCCATTATAAGAGGATTTATGGGGCAGACCACTGGTTTCAAAAAGGATAAGATTAAAAGTCATATTATTATTATGGGAAATGACCCCGCATCTGATCAAGTAAAATATTTACATGGAAACTTTGGTAAAGGGACATTTACATATTATGGAGGTCATGATCCCGAGGACTATCAACATTTTGTTGGAGACCCCACAACAGATTTATCACTCCACAGAAACTCACCAGGATATCGGTTAATTTTAAATAATATACTTTTTCCTGCAGCTAGAAAAAAAGAAAGAAAAACATAAATATTTAAGGTCAATTCAAATAAAAAAAAAATTGCCCTTTTTACATTTAAAATTGCTTTTAATGGGTGAAAAAGAGACTTCCCATTATTTATTACATAAAGTAAGTTGATGAAATAGATCTGAAAAATCAATTTAATTTGCTTTTTTTTTAATTTTTACGTCTTCCCATATTAATTCCATCTCATCAAGTGAAGATTCTTCTAATGTTTTACCTCTTTTTTCTAACTCTTTTTCTATTTTTTTAAATCGATATATAAATTTATTATTTGTATTTCTAAGCATATCCTCTGCAGAGCAATTTAAAAAACGAGAAAGATTAACTACTGAAAATAGTATATCACCCACTTCCTCTTGAATATTATCGATATCTTTATTATGAATAGCTACTTTCAATTCCTCTACTTCTTCATCCATTTTAGCCCATGCTCCATCAATATTTTCCCAATCAAACCCAGCATAAGAAGCTTTTTGTTGCAATCTTTGAGCTCGTGTAAGTGAGGGAAGTGCTATTGGAACTCCATCTAATCTAGATTCTCTTTTTTTTTCATAATGTTTAATCTCTTCCCAATTTCTTTTAACATCATTGATACCATCAAGCTTTTGATCAGAAAAAACGTGAGGATGTCTATTTATTAGTTTTTTATTTAACGTTTGAATCGAATCTTGAATATTAAACTTTTTATCTTCATCGGCAATTTGACATTGTAGAATTATATGTAATAAAACATCTCCCAACTCCTCTTGAAAAGTTACCCAATTCTTTTCATCAACACTCTCTAAGACTTCATATGTCTCTTCTAAAAAATAGGGTAATAGTGATTCATGTGTTTGCTCTTTATCCCATGCACATCCGTCAGGGCCACGAAGCTGTTCAACTATTTCAAGCAATTTTATAAAATTTTTGGATGCAGTTTTTTTATTCATCTAACCCTCAAAAATATTTTTATTTTTAAAAATTTTTAACATTTTATTTTCTAACTCAGTCATTTTCAATTTTTTTTGTTTTGTATCATCATCATACCCCATTAGATGCAAACATCCGTGAATGATAAGTCTTGAAACCTCTTGTTCATATTTCTCACTATATAGCTTTGAGTTTTCTTTTGCTCTAGGAAGACTAATATATATTTCACCTTCAATCTCTTTAAGATCATATTCATTGAGACGAAATGCAATAACGTCTGTTAATTGGTCCTTTTGAAAAAATTCTTTTTTTAATTCCGTAAGCAGTTCATCTTTACTGAAAATAATAGAAATATCGCTATCTTTATACTTAAAATTTTCTAGAGTTAGAGTAACTAGGTCTAAAACATTTTTTTTATCTGGAGACTTTAATAAAGGATCACATTCAACGTTAACTTTAATCATAGGAATAAATGTTATTTTTTTGGCTCATCAGGGTATTCTATTCTAATATGATATATACCTCGAAGAACTGCTAGCATACCACTTGATCCATCAACAGTTCCTTTAATCTTGGTTAGTTCACTCAAAGTCAATGGACACTCATCAAGTTGTCCATCCTCTATTCGTTGATTTATTATTTTATTAATCATTGTTTCAACTTTTAATATATCTGGATTTTTTATTGACCGTACTGCTGCTTCGACCGCCTCGCAAATCATTAAAATACCTGTTTCTTTCGTATTTGGTTTTGGTCCAGGATACCTGAAAGAGGACTCTTCAACTTTACCTCCATTTATCTCCGCATCTTTTAATGCCATTCGATAAAAATACTCAACACGAGTGGTTCCGTGGTGCATTGGTATAAAATTAGAAACTATTTTTGGAAGACCATATTGGTTTGCTAATTTTAAACCTTCATTTACATGAGCTCTAATTATTTTTGCACTCATAGTATGTGTGAGTTTGTCATGTTTATTATCACCACCATATTGGTTTTCTATGAAATATTCTGATTTTGCCATTTTACCAATGTCATGGTAATATGCCCCAACGCGACATAATAAAGAATGTGCTCCAATTGCATTTGCACATGCTTCCGCAAGATTTCCAACAACGATACTATGATTAAATGTTCCATTTGTTTCGCGCTGAGCTCGTTTTAATAATGGATGATCATAATCGAGTAATTCGATTAAGGTAAGGTTGGTTGTAACCTCAAATAATAATTCAAAAATCCCAATTAAACCGTATGTCAATATAGGAGCAAGAATACTATTCAATGTCAAGAATTGAATATCCCTTATAATTATTTCCCAGCTATGATCCTTAAACAATCCAAGCCCTATTAAAACGAAAATGCTTGCTCCAGTTAAAGCAAACATTGTAGTAAAAAGCTGACTTCGTTTTCGAAGTTCTCTGATATTGTAAACTGCAATAGTCGCGGTAAAAAGGGAGACGATTACCAAGTCAATATTTTGCCCCATCATAAGCCCCATCATGATAGCTAAAGATGTCGTCGCCATAAATCCTATTCTTGAGTCAAACAAAATGGTTAATGACATTGCACCAACAGTAACCGGAATTAAGAACTCAGACCATCCTAACTGAATGACTACAATATTAGCAAAACCCATTTGTAATAAAAAAATTGTAGAAATTAAAAGAACCATCTTCCAATCTCGAAAAATTGAAACACGATACACCACGAGAAATGCGAAAAACAATGAAACAATAACAGATAAAAGGATTATTCTTCCTAAAAAACTTCCTAAAAGTTTATAAAACCCAGATCCCTCTTGCTGAAGAGATACAGCAGAAGATAAAGAGTTTAGTTTTGAGAGAACTTCATCTGTTATACGAATATTCCCATCAACAATTAACTCATTTTCCAGTATAACACCATGACTTCTAGGTACTTTGGACAAACTTTCATTTTGTCTTTTTTCAGTTAATCGTGTATCATACTGAAGGTTTGGTTTCATAAACTCTACAATAATATCATAACCAAGTTCTCGAAAAAGGTTTCCTTCTTTATAGACGGCTAAAAGTTCTTTTCTTGCCTTAATCCATGCAGTTTCTAGATCATTGAAACCATCTGGTAATGCTAAGTCTGGAAATTCACCTTGAATTACCGTGACTTTGTTACTCGCAATATCTTTAATAGAAATATCATAAATCCCTTCTGTCCAACGGTTATTACAAATCTGAGAGACTAATTCTTTATTTACTTTTATATCTTTTAAAGTTTTGGGATCAATCTCAGTACTGATGTAAGACAACCAATCATCTTTTTCAGTTGTAAATGGATAAAGACTGTAAAATTCATTTTTTAAAATCGTAAAATTTGTACTATCTGAAATATATTCTAATCTAGCTTTTTCATATTGTTTATGATACCGCCTCTCGTAAACTAATATTTTAGATTGGCTTAATCTCCAACTTGAATATCTTAATTTTTCTATTACTGAAAAAAAGTCTTCAAGATCACCAGATTGCTTAATAACAATTTCATCATTTCGATTAAACACATATGGGATTGATTTTTTTTTATCTTCAAGATCAAGTACTAGTTTATCATTAGATTTTAATATTGGAAAAGTAAACGGAGCGATAATAGGGCTTCTAGTTACATCATTTAATTGATATGAATATTTTAATGATTTTCCTTTAGGAAAAAGAAGAGCTATTAAAATTATAAGAGCAAAAATAATGAGGTATTGGACGGAGTATTTATCCAACAATAAATATTTTTTTATAGAATTATAAATTCTATTTTTTCCCATTATAAGTTCAAATCTTTTATTAACTCTCTAGAAATAATAAGTCTTTGTATTTCGCTTGTCCCTTCACCTATTTCTAATATTTTAGCATCTCTAAAAAACCTTTCTACATCATAATCTTTTACATAACCATACCCACCGTGAACTTGAATCGCATCACTTGTAACTTCCATTGCTGTTTCACTTGCAAATAATTTAGCCATTGCAGCTTCTTTTGTTATATCATATCCATTATCTTTCATCCAAGCGGCATTATAAACTAATAATTTAGAAGCTTCAATTTTTGTAGCCATATCAGCTAACGTAAATCCAACGGACTGGAACTTATAGATAGGCTTTCCAAAAGCCTCTCTTTCCGCTGAATAGGCTAATGCTTTTTCATATGCTCCTAGAGCTGTACCAACAGAGAGAGCACCAATAGAAACTCGTCCGGACGTTAATGTTTTCATGAAAGTTTTAAATCCATCTGAAGGTGAGCCAAGCATAGCATTAGCAGGTATTTTCATATCTTTGAAAAAGAGCTGCCTTGTATCGCTTGCTCTCCAACCCATCTTTTTTTCTTTTGCTCCAATTTCTAATCCAGGTGTATCTGTTGGAATAATAAATGCAGCAATACCTAAATTTTTATCCCCGTCAAATACCTGAGAGGTAAAAGAAAGAACTTTTGCCTCACCAGCATTGGTAATAAAAATCTTACCTCCATTGACGATGTATTCATCCCCTTTACGTACTGCTTTGGTTTTTGTCGCACCAGCATCACTACCAGCTCCAGGCTCTGTAAGTCCAAAGGCTCCGAGCGTTTCACCAGAAGCAAGCCCCGGTAAATATCTCTTTTTTTGACTCTCATCTCCAAATAATAAAACAGGTAGGGTTCCAAGAGAAGTATGAGCAGCCATTGTAATTGCAACGGAAGCATCTGCGCGAGCAAGTTCAATGATTGCTGTTGCAAAAGAAACCATATCTAACCCCGCACCTCCATACTTTTCAGGTACGTTTATTCCCATTATTCCTAATTCACTCATTTTTTTAACTAGTTCTCCAGGGAAAGAACTTGTTTCATCAAGTTCTCGTGCAACGGGGACTATTTCTGTTTGAGCAAATTCGTGAACCATGTCACGGATCATAAAATGTTCTTTAGTAAAAAATAATTTATTCATATTTATTTAATTTTTAAAAGTTGAAGAATATTTAAATTTACAAATTATCAATCGTTAAATAGATAACCTAATTGCTTGAGCATTGAACTGAAGAGTCTTGTCTCCCTTCCAAATATTTATCTCAGGAAATCCCGAAATATCCACAGGTTTTCCGATAATTAAATCGGCATATGAATCAGCAAGACCAAAAGCGACAACGTTAAGGCTTTTCTCATTTTGTTTTACTTTAAAACGTAAATGACTCCCACTACCTATTATTATTGGATTCCCAATAATCTCTAAATTTTTTAAAGCAAATTTTGGCATTGGATTACCTGATCCGAAAGGTGCGAGGCTTTGGATAAGCTTAATAAACGGATAATTAATATCCGAAATTTTCAATACTCCGTCGAGCAATATATTTTTCTTTGTGAGTTTTATTTGTGTTTTATTAACCTGCTCCATTAATAAATCTTTAAATAAAGAAGCTTTATCTTTTTGTAATGTAAAGCCCGCTGCAAGAGGGTGTCCTCCAAGAGAACTCAAACTAGATTTTATATTTAAAAGAATCTCATAAATATTAAAACCTTCTATGCTTCGAGCAGAACCATTACCATTTCCATTTTGATCAAAAGTGATAACCACCGTCGGTCGTTTAAATTTTGTCTTTATTTTTGCGGCAATTATTCCAATTACTCCTGGGTGCCAGTTATCAGCCTTTAAAAAGATTAATTTAGTCTTTTTACTATAAGCGGCTACTTTTTCTAGAGCTTCACTCATAATCTTTTTTTGTATTATTTGACGTTTTTTATTTTCTTTATCTAATTCATTTACAATCGTGGATGCTTTATTCATATTATTTGTCATTAGTAAACGAACAACAATATTGGCATCACTTAACCTCCCAACGGCATTGATTAAAGGTGCAATTTGAAAATTAATTTTAGAGACTGTTAATATTTCATTATTTCTGATATTTCCAGCTTTTAATAATAATTGTAACCCCGGTCTTTTATTTAATTGCATTTCTTGCAGTCCAAAATAGACAATCGCTCTATTTTCACTTTTTAGAGGTACTAAATCAGATGCTGTTCCCAAGGCTGCTATATCTAGAAGTTTCATCCATAAAAGTTTTGGCTTTTTTAATTTTGCTACTAACCCTGAAACAAGTTTAAATGCTACACCGCTACCTGATAAATCCTTAAAAGGATAAGTACAGTTCTTTTGTTTTGGATTAAGAATGGCATAAGCATTTGGCAATAGTTCTCCAGGTAAATGATGATCTGTTATTATTACATCTAAACCTAGGTTATTTGCTTCTTCTATATTTTCTGAATCACCAATCCCACAATCGCATGTGATTAACAAATTTGCTTGAGTATCAATTGCTTTTTTTAATGAACGTTTAGATAAACCATGTCCATCATTTTTACGATTAGGAATATATGGTACTACTTTTCCTCCTAATTCTAAAATCCCAAGACTAAGTAATGAAACGGCAGAAGTTCCATCCACATCATAATCACCTAGAATAAAGATTGGGATACCTTTTTGGATATTCTCTATTATTCTGTTAACTGCTTTTTCCATACCTTTCATAAGAAATGGATTATAAAATTGAGAATAATGCGGTGACAAAAAATCTTTGATTAACTGCGGTTCATTTATCTTTCTTTGAATAAGAAGATTTAGAATAAGCTCAGGTAGATCAAGTTCTTTTTTGATCTTTGCTACTTTTTCAAAGTCTGATAATTTAAAATCCCATTGCATAATACTTTAAATATGAGTCGGTCTATAAGCCGAGTTTTGTTTCTAAAATAGCGAGCTATTTTAGAAGATGGTCATTCATCTGGTATTTGCGTTACCACAAATATCTAGCAATCTACCCGCTCCTTAATCAATGCGAACAACATCTCAGAGCCTATTCGATCTTGCACCAAATGGGGTTTACAAGCATTTTGAATTCCTTCAAAACCTGGTGGTCTCTTACACCACCTTTTCACCCTTACCCGAAGGCGGTATATTTTCTGCTGCACTTTCCATTATAGGTAAAAACCTATCTCTCCTTATTATGGAGCATCCTGTTCTGCGGTGCCCGGACTTTCCTCTCTAAAGTTGAATAAACAAGTCTAGAGCAACCAACCGACCGACTCAATAATTATTAATTTAAATAATGGCTTGTACGTTATTGTAAAGAAACCTGGAGCACACATCGCATCTATGAATGCCTTCAACTGCCTTAACTTCTGCAATTACCTGTGGTGGAACGTGTGCACCACATCCGCCACAAGCTCCTCCAGAAATCTCAACTACGGCAAAACCATCTCTCGCTTTTTTTACTTTATCGTAAGTCGCTATTATTGAAGCATCTACACCAACTAACTGATTAGTTCTCAAGCCATCTAAAGTCTTTTTTTCTTCAGCTGATTCAGAAATTGCAGATTCTAATTTTACTCTTCTATCAGATAAGTCTTTAGTTAGATCTCCTAATTTAGATTCCATTGTCGTCACTGAAATTGTGAGCGTCTCTTTTTCTTCCAAAAAAGAAAGATGTTCTGTCTCAAAAGAGTCTCGTTGTTCTTTCAAGTGATCCGTTTCTAGAACTAAGGCATCATACTGTTTATTATTTGTCACAAGAAATAACTGATCTTTTAATTTATTTATTTTCTCATTTACTTGAGTAACATCCAATTCTCTTTTATGTATCTCTACTTCTAACTCTTTCAATCTTAGCTTATCAGAAATAAGAGTCTCTTTAATTGATTCCTCTTCTTGGTTTAACTCCTCTACTTTTGACGGAAGGTCACCCAGTAGATCACTGATATCTCTTAATTTTGTATCAATCTCTTGTAATTCAACTAGCTTTTCTATAGACATATATTATCCCAATATAAAAAAAAAGCACCTTATCGGTGCTTTTTGTATTTTTAATTTCTAACTACTAATGTAGACTTTTTTATCTGATCCTTAAATACAAGGCTTTTAATTTTAATTAAATAAATTCTATTCATTTTCAGCCTACTAAGTTATCTACTAATCAAATCATTAAAAAAATATAAATCAT
>Ga0308019_10001160_pt1 | contig 16293 bp, 11 predicted proteins | sample Neamet284_FD_203135 | JGI IMG/M metagenome (GOLD analysis project Ga0308019, IMG submission 203135) | Marine microbial communities from water near the shore, Antarctic Ocean - #284 | ecosystem: Environmental > Aquatic > Marine > Unclassified | place: Southern Ocean | collected 2014-10-01 | reverse complement strand
CGGTCTGTCATTAATATCGGTAGAGACAATACCAATGCTCTGAACAACTGAAAAGTTATCCGTAACAATTCCGAAAACGGGATGATTTTCATTTAGATAAGTATTGTTTTTCAGGTTAATGAAAAACTGACTACCTCCAGTGTTTGGGCCAGAATTTGCCATTGAAATGGTCTTTTTTAAATTACTAGTTCCAGGATTAAATTCATCTTGAATAGAATATCCAGGACCACCATTACCTGTGCCAGTAGGGTCGCCTCCTTGTATCATGAAATTACTAATAACCCTATGGAATAGTATGCCATCATAATATTCAGTGTTTACTAAATCAATAAAATTCCCCGTAGTAATAGGTTGTAAGGTGTCATAAGTTTCTACCACAAAGTCTCCCATGCTTGTGTAAAAAGTAATTTCTGTTTGAGCCTGCGAGCTTTTTGTAGATAAGACAATTGCGAAGCAAAAAAGTAGTAGTTTTTTCATGATATACTGGTGTTCGATTTACTAATTGTATTAATACTACCTATAATGATATTGTATAGGTTTCGTTGGGTAGTTTAGGCAACTAATTTAGTAAATAATGACAAAAAAGTCTATTGGAAATCCGATTTAATTTAAGCTAACCCATTTACCAAAACCCAATATTTATTAATTGAACGATTCTATGGATAAGCATAATTTATATTTCTGAAATAATGGCAAATACTCCCTTGTCTAAGTCTTAACGATTATTAACCCACATTAACAAATCGTTTGTATTTACCATTTAACAATAAAGAGTAATTTTGCTCAAAATTTAGTTTATGAAAAATTATTTATTTCTCATTTTACTTTTTCCAGCTTTGCTACTTGCACAAGGAAAGAATAAAGAGAAAATGCGCCCAGAGTTTACTGTTATAGGCTCTGTTATCGATTCTATAGACACGAATGGATTGTCTTTTGCTACGGTTAGCTTTTTAAATGTCGATAATGATGCTTTAGTTACTGGAGGTATATGTGACGAAATGGGTGCTTTTACAATAGAAAAAGTACGTGGTGGATCTTATAATTTACTTATAGAATATATAGGTTACGAGCCTCGAATTATTAAAAAATTAAAAGTTAGACCTTCTAGAAAAACTCAGGTTGATGGTGTTCCTGGTGGAACTGCAGCTGGAGATAATTCGGTTAATATAGGAGAGTTTAAACTTCTTAAATCCATAGAACAATTACAAGAGATAGAGCTTATAGAAGAGAAGTCGTTGATTGTGCAAGGTATAGATCGTAAGATTTTTAATGTAGGTCAGGATATTACAAGTACTGGTGGTTCTGCCATCGAATTAATGGAGAAATTACCTTCTGTACAAGTTGATATGGATGGGAATTTAAGTTTAAGAGGTTCCGACCAAGTACGTTTGTATGTAGATGGAAAACCATCTATGTTGAGCTCATCGGAATTATTGGAAACTATGCCTTCCTCTATGATAGAGTCGGTAGAACTTATTACCAATCCTTCGGCTAAATTTAGCCCTGAAGGAATGGCTGGGATAATAAACATTGTTTTAAAGAAGAACAAAGAAGCTGGCTTTAATGGTAGTGTAACTCTAACAGCTGCATATCCACTTAAAACTAATTTTACGGCACTTTTAAATAGACGTACCGAGAAACTGAATATTTTTGGCTCGTATAGTTATATGAATAGAGAAAATGGTTTTATTTCTGAAAGTGAGAAGCATACTTATTTCGATGGTGATACTTTTCATCTTTACCAAGATAAGTGGGGTGCAAACATCCGCGAGTCGCATACTTTTAAAGGTGGTTTAGATTATACTCCAAACGAAACGACTTCAATAAGCGTGCAAGGGAAATACTCGCCTTCATTACGCACTAAAATGGACACGGTTAATTATAATGAAGTAACTGCTCTTGATACATTAAATTACGATAGACTCACAGATTCCGAAACATTACAAAATAATTGGGATATTGATGTAAGCGGAAAAAAAGACTGGGCTAATGGATTGCATTTAGATTTTGGTGTTAATAAATCGCACAATACCAAAGACAATTCAAATTTATATACAGAAACAATTCTTAACTCTGTAGACCCTGGTTTTGGAAACTATCCTTTATATGAGCAATTGACTAATAATAGAATTAATGATCAGTTTGAGGCGAAACTAGATTTTTCTTATGGAAATGATGAGGATGGCAAGTTCGAATGGGGTTTGAGTTCTAGAACTAGGAGCGTAGATCAAGATCAGTTTTCTGAAATGGATTCTACTACAGAAGGTTGGGTTGATAATTCTAATTTAGAAAATCATTTTATTTACCAAGACGATGTGTATGCAGCATTTGCTACTTACGCTAAGTCTTTTGGGGTGTTTTCTTTACAGGCTGGACTTAGAGCCGAACAAGTAAATACTATATCTGAGTTAAGAAATGATTCTTCTACTTTTAATATGGATTATTTCGAACTGTATCCAAGCTTACATTTGAATTATAAGTTAGACGAAACAGCTTCTCTGCAGGCTAGTTATTCTCGTAGAGTAAACCGTCCTGGGTTTCATTCTTTAAATCCATTTCCAGAATATTCTGATCCGTATAATTTACGCATGGGAAATCCTTATTTGAAACCAGAATTTATAAATTCAGTAGAGTTTGGATATCAGAAATTCTCTAAGGGTACTACATTCAGTGCCTCTATTTATGCGAAAGATTTACATAATATGCATCGCAGGTTTATTGCGGTGGATTCCAATAATGTATCTACTGTAACGTATCGAAATCTAAATGGGTCATTAGACCTTGGTATTGAGTTTATGTGGTCTAAGCAGCTAACAGAAACACTTAATTTTATGGTGAGTTCTAATATGTATCACTCTCAAATGGATGCTTCTAACTTAACAGACGAGTTTGATGAATCTACTTTTGGTATGTGGTCTAGTTTTAATACTTCCTATAAAAAGAACGGACATAAATTACAGTTGTCTGGTTGGATAAGTCCAGGAGCCTCTGTTGGACAAGGGGAAATGAAGACTATGCTAAGTACCGACCTTGCCTACAGTAGACCTGTTTTGTCTAATAAAGGTAAACTAACGATTAAAATTAGTGATCTATTTAATACTCGCGGATTTGGTATCGATACACACGGCGCATCATTCGATCAATCTTTTTGGTATAAAAGACAAAGTCAGTCTATAAATGTAAGTTTTAGTTATAAATTTGGTGATCAAAGTAACAATAGAAATCGTAGAGGTGGCTCCAGAGATGGTGGTGACATGGACGGTGGATTCTTTTAAAAAATACAATGAAAAAAATACTATTTCTACTTCTGTGTATTTCCTCGGGAATATTCGCACAAAACAAGTTTACTATAAGCGGTTTTGTAAAAGAGCAATCGAGTGCTGAGGAATTAATTGGCGCTAATGTAGTTAGTGAGTCTCCTCGTGTTGGTGTAACTACCAATGCATATGGTTTTTATTCACTTAGCCTTCCCGAAGGAAATTACACCATTCGATATTCATTTATGGGCTTTCAAGATAAGCTTGTAGAGGTCTATTTAAACAGGAGTAAACGAATAGATGTTGAGATGGAGCATTATGCTCAAGAGCTCACGGAAATTGTTTTAGAAGCGGATGCAATGCATAAAGTTCGCTCTATTGAAATGAGCGTTAATAGTCTGGATGTTAAGTCGGTTAAAGAGTTACCTGCAGTAATGGGTGAGGTGGATATTATTAAGAGTATTCAGCTTTTACCTGGAGTTACAAGTGTAGGAGAAGGTGCAAATGGTTTTAATGTACGCGGGGGTTCATCAGACGAAAATTTAGTTTTACTAGACGAGATGAACTTGTTTAATTCCTCTCATTTATTTGGGTTCTTTTCTGTTTTTAATGCGGATGCAATTAAAGACATGAAGCTTTATAAAGGTGGGATTCCAGCAGAATATGGAAATAGAATTTCATCTGTTTTAGATGTCCGTCAAAAAGAAGGAAACGCTAAATCGTATCATACTTCAGGAGGAATCGGACTTATTTCTAGCCGATTGATGGTAGAAGGTCCTATGTGGAACAGGAGTTCTTTTATGATTGCTGCTCGTAGATCGTATGGCGATTTATTTTTAAAGCTTTCTAGTGATTCTGCTATTAGTAGTAATCAGCTTTACTTTTACGATTTAAACATGAAGTTTAACTCTTGGATTGGTTCTAAGGATCGAGTTTTCTTATCTACTTATTCTGGTGACGATGCCTTTAAATTTGGCGATTTATTTTCCTCTTCTTGGGGTAATAGAACTCTAAATGCTCGTTGGTTACACCTATTTTCCGATCGTTTAATTGCTAATTTATCTTATAACTCCAATAACTATAATTATTTAATATCAATTGATCAAGATAATTTTTCGTTTGACTGGGAATCCAAAATAAAGAATCATAAATTTAAATACGATCTTTCTTATTTCCATAGCAACAAGCATCAATTTAAAATGGGAGCTTCTTTAAATACCTACCATTTCGAGCCTGGACTTATTACACCAACATCAGACAGCTCTATTGTTAATGTAATTGAAATGCGTAATAAATTCGCGTACGAACCTGCTGCTTTTATTCAAGATGAATGGAAGGTGTCGGAGCGTTTATTGGTGAAAGCTGGATTGCGTTGGTCTTCTTTTTATAGAGTTGGGGTAGATACAATGACAGTTTACAGTGATACCCCTTTGGTTTACGATTTAGATCAAAATATGTATGTACATGGCGATTCTATTGGTTTAGATATTTATGGGGAAAATGAGATTGTAAAATCGTACAATGCTTTTGAACCTCGTTTAGCCTTACGTTATCAATTAAACGATTTAAGTTCTGTTAAGGCCTCTTATCAGAAAATCAACCAATACATGCATTTAATTACCAATGCATCTTCTCCTACACCTTTAGACCTTTGGGCTCCGGCAGGGCAGTTTATAAAGCCTGTTACAGGACAGCAATTGGCTTTGGGTTATTTCTATTCGTCTAATAATTTAATGTGGGATTTTACTTCAGAAGTTTATTATAAAAAACTAGACAATGTACTCGATTATATTGACGGCGCTAACTTGGAGTTTAATGAAAACTTAGAAACTGAGATTCTATACGGAGAAGGTAGGGCTTATGGTTTGGAGTTGATGTTGGAGAAAAAAGAAGGGAAAGTTAAAGGTTGGATTGCTTATACTTTAGCAAAATCAGAAAGTTTAATTCCTGGACTTTCAGATTCTGATCCAGGTATAAATAATGGAAACTGGTATAATAACCCGCAAGACAAAACCCACGATTTGGCCATTGTCGCTTTTTATAAACACAGTAAAAAATGGTCATTTTCGAGTAATTTTATTTTTGCAACTGGAATCCCTACCAATTACCCAAGTGCTAAATATACTTACGAAGGAATTTCTATACCACATTATACAGGTAGAAACGAAGCTCGACTACCTAATTATCACCGTTTAGACATTGCGGCAACTTTACGACCTTTAAAAAACGAAAATAGAAAATGGAATGCAGAATGGGTATTTAGTATCTACAATGTTTACAATCGTAAAAATGCTTCTTCTTTATACTTCCGTCAAAATTCCGATGATGCTGATGTAACAGAAGCAGTGCAATTGTCTATATTCCCAATTATTCCTAGTATTTCATATAACTTCAAATTCTAATGAAAAATACTTATTTATTTTTAGCAGCTCTATTCCTTTTAAGTTCTTGTCAAACAGTTGTTGACTTAGAGCTCGATGAAGGTTCTAAGACTTTGGTTTCTGAATCGGTGTTAGAATTTGTACAAGGAAAAGATTACGGTTCTGTGAGAGTTGCTTTAACAGAAACAGCATCCTACTTTAGTAATGATGAAAACCCTATTGTTTCGAACGCTATTGTCGTATTAAATGATATTCATATCCTTGTAGAACAAGAAGAAAACTCTGGGGTATACATCTTTGATTCTGTACCCCTGGTTGCTGTAAACGAAGTCTGTAAATTATCAATTCAAGCTGAAGTTAATGGTGTTCAAGGAGAATGGGAGGGAACTGATTATTTTACCCAATTAGCGCCCATAGACACTATTTACACTTCTTTTGAGTTAGAAGCAGGACATTTAGGAAAGGATGGTTATTTTGTGAATATTGGTTTTACTGAACCAGGTAATGAAATCAATTTTTATGTTCAAGAAATAGAACATAAACCTTTCGATACCACTTTTGTACTACATGATTTTCCTTATCCATATATTTACGATGACATTGTAGTAAATGGACAATATTTGGAGTTTCCAATAAACGATAGACCTTATAAAAAAATGGACACTGTTTCTGTTAAGTTTTCAAGTATCTCAGAACATACCTTTTCTTTTTATGAAAACTTAATCCAGTTGTTATTTCAAACAGTTGGGATCGGTGCTGCACCACCATTTCCTTTACGAGGAAATTTAGTGTCTCAAAATGAAAACTTTGAAAATGCTTTAGGTAATTTTAAGGTGAAAAATGTATTTCAACGTGATTTGATTATTGGAGAGTAATGTTTATGAACGTACAAGCACAGTAGCTAAGTATAACTGACATATATTACCGATTACCTAAATATACTCACATTCCCAGATAAGGTTCTGTAAATATCCTTGTTTGTTTTGTAGTCTATTGTCCAAAAATAAACTCCAGGTACACAGTCTTTTTCAAAGTGTTTTCCATTCCAGCCTTTTTGTAGGTCATCTGTATTCCATAAAACAGTGCCCCATCGATTAAAAACTTTTATGGTTGCATAAGGAACAAATTCATACTCTATAGGTATGAAAAAGTCATTTATTAAATCATTATTGGGTGTAAATACATTGGGCATTGTAATAAGCTCGCAACTATCTTTATCGAGTACTGTAAAAGTTACTTCTTGTTCACATAAATTTTCATCGGAATACTCCAAGGTGTAATCCCCTGAAGCATTAACTAAAATGTAGCTATTTAGTGAACTCGTAGACCATAAATAGGAATTGAAACTTCCTTCACCTAAGGCTAATTCAATACTCTGTCCATAACAAATTTCATAGTCTAAAATTGTTTCTGGAACAACTAAATCATATACTTCAATTAGGTGTGTAGAGGATTCAGCGCAAAATAGACTAGGCATATAGGTAATTGTATTTTCTCCAGTTTCTGCTTCTTCAGGAGTAAATACTCCAAGGTTATTATCTGTAATACCAGTACCCATCCATATTCCTGGACCTGGTATTCCAGTTAGAGTAAATGGGTTTTCATTTCTGCATATTTCAGCTATCGAAATTATCTCAGATTCCAATTCTTCTAAAACCTCAATATGTATGGTGTCTGTAGCTCCGCAATCGGTAGAGATTGTATAGGTAATTATATGTATCCCATCTCCTGCTGTACTTGGAGAAAATAGTCCGGTACTAGAGTTTGTTATACCATCACCCGACCACAAACCATTTTGGTCTACGGCGTTTAAAACTATTTGATTTCCTGTTTCGCATAGTACATCAACTTCTGAAATTGTTGCATTGGATGGTGCTGCAAACGTTACGTTTATACTCTCTGATGCTGTACATAAAGTAGTGAAGGTGATGTCGTCTAAACCAAAATCGTTTCCACTTCCAGAAATATTCTGATTTACTATACAGATCTCAGCACTCATGTTAGTACCTGAGTTCCAGGTAGCATTAAACTCTTCCCAGGTATTAAAGCTAGAAGGAGCTGTAAACTGTGTTCCAATTGTATTTCCGTTTATAGAAAATTGTAATAATGCTGGATTCCCTAACCCTGCAACCGTATTTACAATTGTAGAAAAATTATACAAAGTATTGGGCGTAACGGTAATTTCCTGACACCAAACTTGACTCCCAGGGTTAGTTGCACCATTAACAACTAGGAAGTTACCAGAGCCAGTTCCTGTAAAACCACTATGTACATTATTTGCATTGGTAGTTACCGAATAGGTTCCTTCGGACCATAAGCTTGTTGAGTTGTAGGTGTAAGCACTAGAGAAATCATTGTTACCATTAGAAAAATCACCATTTGTAACTAAGTTATTAGTGAAAAATGAACTTGTTACGGTATAGGTGCCTGGGAAGCTGACACTTATTCCTTGTGTGCTTGCATCTGTATTCCATGAGTAATTCTCAAAACCATTATTAGCTAAAATTATTAGGTCCTCATCATTACAGATTACTGTATCGTTAACAGCTAATAAATCCATATCACCACAAGGATTTTGGGCGTAACTATTTGTTAGTAATAACAAACTAAAACATATAAGTAACCTATGATAATGCATTCTTTATTTTTTTTAAAGATAGAAATTTCAATTTAGTAGATTTCTGCTTTTAAGCATTAGTGTTTGCTTTCATATTTATTGTATTTTTACTGCTTAAACTCTACTATGCGACAATTATTTATATTATTAGCTTTTTGTTTCTCTACTATTAGTATTGCTCAAGTTCATATTCCTCGATGTAATTTCGATTCTCTGTATTTGGAAGAATTGAAATCTGCTGATTTTAGAGAATTACAGAAAATTGAAGAAGATCTTTTTCAAACATACCTTCTAGAGAAATCCGATACCCTAGAAATCCTTACAATTCCTGTTGTGGTTCATATTGTAAAAAACAATAACGAAACAGAAATGAATATTTCTGATGAGATGATTTTTAGACAAATAAAAATTCTAAATGAAACTTATAATTCGCTTAATACTGACTTAGTAAATACACCGGAATTTTTTGAGCCTTTTATAGGTAATGTGGGGATAGAATTCTGCCTTGCTAATGTTGATCCTTTGGGGTTTTCTACTGATGGAATTACACGTACTACGACAAGTGTAGGCGTTTTTTCTACTGTAAATAATTCCATAAAACACGCAGTCGATGGTGGCGTAAACGCATGGGATACAGATTATTATTTAAATATTTGGGTTGGCAAACTCTCCTCTAGTATATTAGGATATTCTCATTTACCAACGGGTTCTACTCCTGCAGATGAGCATGGCTTAGTAGTAAACTATCCTTATTTTGGAGAAAGTGATCATCTTGCTTATGGAATGGGCAAAACTGCAGTTCACGAAATAGGCCATTATTTAAACCTAAAACATCCATGGGGAACAGGTAATTGTGATTTGAATAACGACTGGGTAGAAGATACACCGATGACAGAAGGTGCGTATGCAGGTAACCCAGAACATCCGCAAACTTCATGTGAGTCGGTAGACATGTTTATGAATTATATGGATTATGTGTACGATTCTAGTATGGTTATGTTTAGTCAAGGGCAAGCAGATAGAATGCGCTTTGCTTACCAATACCACAGACCCGAACTCCAAGAGTCTAATGGCTGTGGTACTCCGATGTTACTTAGCCAGCCACAAATAACACACGCATCTTCGGAAATGTCATCCGATGGAAGCATTAACTTAAATGTAGTTTCTGGAATCCCTCCTTATACTTTTAGTTGGGAAACAGGTTTAGAAACCGATAGTATTGGTGGTTTAACAGTTGGTGATTATTCTGTTCTTATTACCGATTCTGTTGGGCAGGAGTTGAGTCTAGATTTCTCTATTTCTTTTTATGGACTTATTGTAGATTCAGAGAATTTCGAATCTTATTCTACCGACTCTCTTATGTATTTACAATCTGATGAATGGACTGCATTTTGTTCGGATAGTTTTGCTGCTAACATTGCAGATTTTGCTGCTCCAGAGGGAGCTCAATATTTAGAAATTAATTCAATTGATGGCGTAAATACAATCGAAAAGTATATTGGTGGTTTGTACGAAAATGCGTACGATTTATCCTTTAAGATTTATTTAGCTACCGGAAGAACCGCTGCCTACACAATATACCATGATGCTACTTGTACAGACCCTTTAAATGCATTCCAAATTCAATTTGGTGTTGATGGAGTAGGGATGATTCTACATGGAGGTGATTCAACAGTTTTCGATTTCCCACAGAATCAATGGCTCAACTTGTCTCATGAAATAGATTTAGATAGAGATCTAATTGAGTTTTTCCTAAATGAAGAATCGCTTAGCAATTGGACCTTTAGTGAAACTGTAGAAACCCAGTACGGAAACAATAAACTCTACAGTATTGTATTTAACGATGCTATAGATACACTTAGTCAGGTGCATTACTTTATAGATGATTATACACTTACTTTAATACCTAATTCTAACTTGGGTGAAGTTGAACTGCCTATTCGTTTAGATTTAGTTCTGTACCCTAATCCAGCTAAAGGTATTGTAAATGTTAGCTCTGGTGCAAATGTAAGAGAGCTTTGTACTGTAAACCTTTTTAATACAATGGGGCAATTAGTAAACTCTAAAGTTTGGAACCCTAAAGACTCCAGTAGTTTACAGTTTAATATTGAAGGTTTTCCACAAGGACTATATATTATTAGAGTTCAATCTACAAACTCTGTAGAAGTCTTAAAGTTTATAGTAACAAAGTAAAACTGAAAACTGCAGACTCCTTTTTTTAAATATCTTTGCCAAATGACTTCAAAACAAGCAGATTCTACACTTTTAAAAGCACAGGTTAAGCAAGGGGAAGCTTTGCCGCTAATGGAACATTTCTACACCATTCAGGGTGAGGGCTTTCATTCGGGTGTGCCTTGTTATTTTGTACGCTTGGCTGGCTGTGATGTTGGTTGTCCTTGGTGCGATGTAAAAGAAAGTTGGGAGCAAGAAAAGCATCCTGTTTATAAAACCCAAGAAATTGTTAAATGGGTAACGGATACCAAAGCTCCTAAAGTAGTTGTTACTGGTGGTGAACCCTTAATGCATCAACTAGATTTACTTTGTGAATTATTTCATGCTCAAGGAATTGAGTGCCATATAGAAACTTCGGGTGCCCATCCATATAGCGGAAATTGGGAATGGTTTACCTTATCTCCAAAAAAACGTAAACTGCCATTACAAGAGAACTATAATAAAGCGAATGAACTTAAAGTTGTAATTGCTCGATCAAACGATTTCCGTTTTGCAGAAGAGCAGGCAGCAAAAGTAAATTCGGACTGTATGTTATACCTCCAGCCAGAATGGTCGAAAGAGAGTGAGATTTTAAAAGAAATTATAGAGTATGTAAAAGAAAATCCGAAATGGAATATTTCGCTACAAACTCATAAGTATATGGATATACCATAGTATGCGCCAGGCTTTATTAGTTCTATCCTTAGTAATTTCTTTCTTGGCGAGCGCACAAGAAACAACCAAATCTCGAAAGGCAGCAAAGACCTATAGAGCGGCTAAATCTGCAGTGGCTGTACAAGATTATAATGCTGCAAAATCCTTATTAGAACTCGCACTAATTATAGATTCTAAATTTGTGGAAGCTTGGATCTTGTTAGGGGATGTTAACATAGGTCTAGGAGATAAAAACCAAGGAATTGAAGCCTACAGAAAGTCTATTCCTATTTCTCCAAGATTTTCCTTTCCTATGTATTACAGATTGGCTACGGCAGAACACTCCTTGGGTGATTATTCTGAAGCTCTACAACATATACGCAAGTATTTAACTTCAAAAAATATTGCAGAGAAGTACCGGAAAAAAGCCAATTTATTAAAGAAATCTTGTGAATTTTCAATTAGTGCAAAACGCAATCCGGTAAGTTTTAATCCAGAAAATCTAGGACAGAATATCAATAGCGATTCTGATGAATATTTACCTGCTCTTTCTGCCGATGGTAGTACCTTAATTTTTACTAGAAGTAAAAAAGTAAATGGTATGAGAAATGAAGATTTCTATTTGTCGTACGATAATACCGATACCTGGGAAAAGGCTAAGAATTTAGGTAAGCCTATAAATACCGAGCAAAATGAAGGAGCTCAGTGTATTACTGCAGATGGATTAACAATTTATTTTACAGCTTGTTCTAGAAATGACTCCTACGGGAGATGCGATTTATACGAGTCTAATTTTGTGAATAATAATTGGACTGAACCGGTAAATTTAGGTGCAAACATAAATACAGAAAATTGGGAGTCTCAGCCTGCTATTTCAGCAGATGGTAGACAGTTGTTTTTTGTGTCTAATCGGTCTGGTGGTATAGGAGGTAAGGATATTTGGGTGTCTTATAAAAACACCAATGGATATTGGACCAAAGCAAAAAATATAGGGAAAGAAATTAATACTTCTAAAGACGATATATCTCCTTTTTTACACTGGGATAATCAAACCCTCTATTTCGCATCTAAAGGAAGAGTTGGCATGGGTGGATTCGATATTTTCTTATCTAGACTAGATGAGTTGGGTAACTGGGGACTTGTGAAAAATATAGGTTACCCTATAAATTCCCCTTCAGATGAGAATTCTCTTATAGTGGCTAAAGATGGTAGAACGGCTTATTTTGCCTCTTCCTATTTTATTGAAGGAAGAAGCGACTTAGACTTATATACCTTTGACTTACCACAAGAAAGTAGAGCGAGAGAAGTAGCATATGTACAAGGTGTTATTACAGATGCAAAAACACGAAAACCCATTAAAGCTCAAATTGAATTGGTAGATTTACTTTCTGGTAGGTCTTATAAAAGTTCCCGTTCTGACACAGATGGAAATTATATGCTCTGTTTGCCATCTACCGCAGAGTATGCACTTACTGTAACAAAGAAAAACTACCTTTTTTATTCTGAAAATATCCAATTAGAAAAGGAGGGAAGTATCTTATTGAAAAACTTCAAACTCCAAGCACTAGAAGTTGGGGAGCAAATACGTTTAGACAATATTTTTTTCGAACTCGATGCCTTTCAGCTAAGAGATGAATCTGCTACAGAGTTGAATAAGATTATTCAGTTTATGGAATCTAATCCATTTTTAATTATTGAAATTGGAGGACATACAGATGCTACAGGATCTACCAAATATAATTTAGATTTGTCTGAGCAAAGAGCCAAGTCTGTAAAACGTGCTTTGGTACAGAGAGGTCTTAAAGAAAATCGAATTCAAATTAAAGGGTACGGTATGTCGAAGCCCTTAAACACAAATAGCTCTGCGTTTGAACGTGCAGAGAATAGAAGAACAGAATTAAAAATTATTGCCGTAGAATGATAGAAGTTGTTGAGTGCCCAAGAGATGCCATGCAAGGAATTGCAGAATTTATACCCACAGAAAAAAAAGCTGAATATATAAACTTGCTTTTAAAAGTTGGTTTTCATACCATCGACTTTGGTTCTTTTGTATCTCCTAAGGCGATTCCACAATTGCGCGATACAGCTGCGGTACTTTCAAAATTAAACTTAGAAGAATCTAAATCAAAATTACTTGCTATTGTTGCCAATAGTAGAGGTGCAGAACAAGCCGCTTCTTTTGATGAAATACACTATTTGGGTTATCCTTTCTCTGTTTCAGAAACGTTTCAACAACGCAATACCAAACGTTCTATAGAAGATTCTTTAATCTTGGTAGACCAAATGCAAAACTTATGTGTTTCGAAAAATAAAGAATTGGTAGTATACCTTTCTATGGCTTTCGGTAATCCTTATGGTGAGGCTTGGGATGTAGATGTTGTTGCTAAATGGTCGGAGGTTCTTGCCAATATGGGTGTTAAGACCTTAGCACTTTCCGATACAATAGGAGTGTCAACTAAAGAGACAATTTCTCCTTTATTTTCTCAGCTAATACCAGAGTTTTCTGAAGTTACCTTTGGTGCTCATTTACATACAACAGCCAATACCTGGCACGAAAAAGTATTGGCTGCATATACATCTGGTTGTACTCGTTTCGATACAGCCATACAAGGCTTTGGAGGCTGCCCAATGGCGAAAGATGATTTAACTGGTAATATGCCTACCGAAAAGATACTTTCGTTCTTAAACGAGCAAAAAGAAGAGTCCGGATTAAATGCCTTAGCTTTTGAATCGGCTTACAATAAGGCAAGAGAAGTGTTTCTTTAGAAGTAAATATATGTAGAGAAATAGGCCGTATAAAAAGAGACGAGTTTTTTAAACTTAATACCTAGATCTCATCACTTAGAACTTTTTATGCTAGTTCTAAGTTTCCTCTTTTATGATTATTCTCTTAACTCGTCCATATCCTTTAGGAGAACCTCTAATCTTTTCAATATCCTACCGTATACTATATTGAGATCTAATCTCCCGATAGCCCCTCCCGAAATAGCAATTACAGCTAGTATAAGCACAAGTCCAATAAGCCAGAATAATGGGAATCCAAATAACATTAATGTGTCTGGATTGTTTAATAAATACTCATTTAGCATAATGTTTCCTGGAATATCTCCTCCATAACTGCCAAACCAAAATCCTGCAATCATAATTAAGAATATATAAGGATACATAAATCTTGATAGCTTTGTAGTTGCCCCAATCATATCCTTGGTCCAATTATCAAAAGATTTAAGATACTCATAACTGTTTTGACTTTTATCAAGCAGTTCTAGCTTATTTTTAAATTGTATAGCAATACTAATAATTAAACAGAAAAGTAAAAACATTGGAATCGCCATATAGGGCATTTCACTAGGTATTGCAATCACCAACATTAAAAGTGCAAATCCCATTAGTGCAAAGATGTTTACTTTGTACATTTGTTTAAACTTTTCTACAATATCTATAGATTTTTGTTTGTACAAATTATTCAGTTTTGGTGCTATTAAAGCATCATTATTTAAAAAGCCTTCTTCCCAAATTGATTCAATTGATTTTCCCATCGAGTATTTTTTTTAGTCTTTGTTTAATTCTCTTTATACGAACCCCAATGTTATTAGGGTTTGTTCCAATAATTTCTGCCATTTCTACATAGCTCTTCTCGTCTAAATACAATAGAATTACAGCTCTATCTATTTCAGATAATTGTTTAATAGCTGAGTACAGTTCATTTAATGCCTCATCTTTAAATGCTTTACAATCTTCAACTAATTCCTCTGGTATTGATTCTGTAGAGAAAAATTGATGTTTACTTTTTTTACCTTTTAATAATGTTAAACAAACGTTTAAAGATAAACGGTAGACCCAGGTAGACCATTCCGATTGTTTGTTGAATTTCTCCCTACTACGCCAAATTTGCAAACAAACCTCTTGGTAATAGTCCTCAAAGTCCTCTTGTGAATTTGTGTATGCTCGGCAAATTTTTATGATTATACCTGCATAGGGTAATATGGATGCTGTGTAGAAGTCGCTGCTCAAATTTGTTTTTTATTGGTTAGTGGCAGAAATAGAAAATTATTACACCCTAAGTTAAATTTATTTTCTAAAACCCTGTTTTAATTTCGATAGATGTCTTCTCAAATTGGATTGACACTCCTTATTAAAATGACAAAAGCACAAACTATATAGTCTGTGCTTCTTTAGGTTATTAGCCGAGATACCTAGTGTTAAGCCCTCACAATACTAGCTATATGATCCAGTCCTTTTTCTTTTTTGCAGAAATTGAATATATCATTGGTATTTTATTTTCTAAATGCTCTATTCTATATTTCTTAGGTTCTATTTCAATGGTCTTGCTAAAACAATTATATGGGGAGTAATCAAACTCATCTAGCGAATTTATTTCGAGACCGCTTTTAATTAAACTGTTAAGTACTTCACTTATACTGTGATTCCACGTTATACACTCTTGACTTATTTGAGCATCCTTATCTGCATAAGTCCCATTTTCTGTTTCTACTATTGCTCCAGAATTGAAGTAGTTGTATTTTATTTCCTCAAAATCATCGTTAAACATCCATACTACTGGATGAAATTCTACAAACACAAATTGCCCATTCGGCTTTAGAAATTTAGAAACAATATTTGCCCATTTGTTTAAGTCAGGTAGCCAGCCAATTGTGCCATAACTAGTAAATACGATGTCAAACTGTTCGTCTAAATACTTGGGTAAATTGTAGAGGTTGCAACAAATAAATTTTGCATCGGACTTCGTATCTATTGCAATTTTCTTTGCACTTTCTATAGCTTTATCAGACAAGTCAATTCCTGTAACCTTAGCTCCTAATCTGCTTAATGCTATTGTATCTTGTCCAAAGTGACATTGTAGATGTAAAATAGTTTTACCTTCTATATCCCCTAATAAGTCTAATTCTATAGAATTTAATGAAGTGTTCCCTTTTAGGAAATTGGCTAGATTATAAAATTCTGAATTCAGATGTGCCTCTGTTTTGTTGTTCCAAGACTTTCTGTTGATTTCTATATAATTTTGTTCTGTATTCATTTTATTTGAGTTATTCATCAGTTAACCTTATTGTTTTGGTTATGTTGAGTAATGTTTTTAGAGAAATATACTCTCAGTTACGCAATAGCATAAAATTAACATTTTGTTTTTAAATTATACTTTTTAAACACCAAA
>Ga0308019_10001155_pt1 | contig 16311 bp, 17 predicted proteins | sample Neamet284_FD_203135 | JGI IMG/M metagenome (GOLD analysis project Ga0308019, IMG submission 203135) | Marine microbial communities from water near the shore, Antarctic Ocean - #284 | ecosystem: Environmental > Aquatic > Marine > Unclassified | place: Southern Ocean | collected 2014-10-01 | reverse complement strand
AATAACCCTTTGATAGTAAAAAAACATAAGGGTTTGCTTGGAAAAATAACTAAATTTAAGTCGTAAAAGACTCTCCGCATCCACACGTAGTTTTTGCATTAGGATTGCTTACAATAAATTTAGAGCCCGAAAGATCTTCCACATAATCTAATGAAGATCCATAGAGATATGGGTAGGAGAGAGAATCAAGCAGGATAGAAAAATCTGGGAACATAATAATGTCATCGTCACTTGCAGGGCTTTCATCAAACTTAAATCCATACTGGAAACCTGAGCACCCCCCTCCCGTCACATAAACACGAAAGTTATTTGTTTCGCTAGCAGGCAATAAAGACTGTATGCGCTGAATCGCATTAGCAGTTAAGTTTATTGAAGAAGATTCATTTTCCATTATTAAGTAGTTTATAGGATTAAAAATAGATTCAACAACAGAAAGAGGAAAGTTTTTCGTTATGCTGGAGCTAGAAGAGATAAAATAATTAGAATGGACCTATACCTCACATACAAAACCTTACATATTCTGTTTATGGTCTCATGGTTTGCTGGCATATTTTATCTACCTCGACTGTTTGTTTATCACGTAGAAAGTGACAGCTTGGAGGTAAAAAATCAACTTTCCATTATGGAAAAAAATCTATTTAAGTTTATTACGCCACTTGGAATTTTAGCGTTAATTTTTGGAATTATGATGGGATTGCTGAGCTCTAATTGGACAGCATTCTTTACTCAGGACTGGATTGTAGCAAAGATTATTGTCGTGTCTTTGTTGGTGAGTTACCAACTAATGTGCCGGAAGATTATGCAAGAACTTCCAGCTGATAATCATAATTGGACCGGATTTAAGCTCAGGGTTTTTAATGAAGCACCAGTTATATTATTGTTGATTGGAATTATTGCAGCAGTTTTCAAGTTTTAATTGAGATATTCCATTGGTAATGAGTCATTAAATTAAATATAAAACTCTTAATTTGATATGATTGCCGATACTAAATCGAACCTTAAAATAGAAAATAAAGATTAATTAAGTGTCACTAAAAAGAACAAACTCCGACTTACTTTTTAAAAAAGCCAAAACTTTAATGCCGGGAGGCGTCAATTCTCCAGTACGGGCATTTAAAAATGTTGGCACTAATCCAATATTTTTTAAATCTGCAAAGGGTCCAATCCTTACAGATGAAGATGACAATAGTTACATAGATTATATTGGGTCATGGGGTCCAATGATTCTAGGGCACTCAAATCCAATTATTATTGATGCTGTAAAAAAACAGCTTGAACTTGGAACCAGCTATGGCGCCCCAACATCTATAGAAAATAAATTGGCTGAACTAATCAAAAACCAGGTTCCCAGCATGCAAAAGCTAAGAATGGTTAACTCAGGAACTGAGGCAACTATGAGCTGCATTAGATTAGCGCGAGGTTATAGCGGTAAGAATAAAATTATTAAATTTACAGGATGCTATCACGGTCATGTAGATTCTCTATTAGTAAAGGCAGGTTCTGGCGTGTCAACTTTTGGTTTACCCGACTCACCCGGAATCCCTGATGAGCTCGCAAGGCTGACCTATAGTTGCCCATACAATGATGTAGATTCTGTCATCAAAGTTGTAAGTGAAATTGGAGATGACTTGGCTGCAATAATTGTAGAGCCTATTGCTGGAAATATGGGTTTTGTTCCTGGGGAAAGTCACTTTTTACAAACCCTCAGGGATTTATGTGACCAAACAGATGCTGTTCTAATTTTTGATGAAGTTATGTCTGGCTTTAGGGTTTCATTGGGTGGAGCTCAAGAGCTTTATGGTATTAAGCCTGATCTCACAGCTCTGGGCAAAGTAATTGGAGGAGGTCTCCCAGTTGGGGCATTTGGTGGAAAAGAATCAATTATGAATCAATTAGCACCAATTGGTCCCATATATCAAGCAGGTACTTTATCTGGTAATCCTTTGGCAATGAGCGCAGGAATAGCCTTACTGACTAAATTAATTGATATGAACCCATTTCAGCAGCTCGAAGATGCATCAAAATATGTGCTATCAGCAATCAAAGAAATGTGTGATGCAAAAGGTATTCCATTTTCTCATGCTTCAATAGGTGGGATGTTTGGATTTTTCTTTTCAGAAGAACTGCCAAGAGATTTTGATGAAGTTGTAAAAACGAGTGATGACTTATTTATAAAATTTTTTAATACCGCTTTAAAAAATGGAATATACTTTGCGCCGTCAAAATATGAGGCTGGTTTTATTTCCACCTCACATGACTCAAGTATTCTTGACCAAACAATAGAAAAAATTAACCTCACTTTTAAGGAGTTTTAAAATGAAAAATGATATCAGCGCCATTGGAAATGCTTTAGTCGATACGGTTTTTAAAGTGCCGCATGAGCTAATTGAAGAACTTGGTCTAGAGATTGATCAAATGACCCTCTCTAGCGCAGAAGAGCAAGCACCTATTATCAGTCGACTAATAGAGTCTGGCGCTGAGACTGTCTCTGATTGTGGCGGCTCTGCTACCAATAGTCTTGTAGCTGCAGCTAGCTTCGGGGCATCTTGTTTTCATGCATGTAAAGTTACCAATGATAAAGATGGTATTAGGTATTTAGAAAGCTTAAAAGCAGCCGGGGTATCTCACAAGGGAGATATGGCTTCAGCAGATTCTATGCCTACCGGGAAATGCTTAATCTTAGTAACACCTGACGCAAAAAGAACTATGACAACCTCGCTAAGTGTTAGCTCTTTTATGGATGGACGAGATCTTGATTTAGATGAGATTGCAAATTCAAAAATCTTTTATGTTGAAGGCTATATGGTTACAAGTGATGAAAACTATAGATGCGTTTTAAGTGTACTTGAGCACCTTAAAAGCTTCCCAGAAGTTAAAATTGCTCTTTCCTTATCAGACCCTGGGATTGTTGCGGGTTTTATAGATAAATTTAAAGAAATAGAGGCTTTCGGCTTAGATTTTATTTTTGGTAACGATGATGAATTTATGATGTTTGTTGGTGCTTCAAATATCAATGAAGCGTTTGGTCTACTGCAATCTAAAAACTATATATCCGTAATAACCATGGGTGAACATGGGAGTGCGGTTATCAGCTCAAACGAAATTATTAAGACGCCAAGGGTAAATATTGAGCCTGTAGATACAAATGGTGCTGGTGATATGTTTGCTGGTAGTTTTATGTTTGCATCGTTACAAGATCATGATTTAAAAGCATGTGCAGAATTTGCTAATTATGGTGCAGCTCGTGTTGTAGAAACATTTGGGCCAAGATTGACAAGAGATGGGTACCAAGAAACATTAAAAAGTTTTCAAAAAAGCTAGCTTAATATGGTTCTTTCTGATAATTTCAGTCGCCTTAAAAAAATTTTTAATTAACGTATGCCAAAAAAAGCTGATACAAAAAAAATCAAAACTACGCCGACTAAAGCTAAATTACCTGCAATAAAGAAAGCTACAGCTAAAAAATCAATAGCTAAGCAGGCGCCAGCTAAAAAAGTAGCAGCCAAGAAAGTTGCAAATAAGAAAGCTCCAGCTAAAAAAGTAGCAGCAAAAAAGAGATCAACTCCCATTTCTTCATATCAAGGAAGAAAAGGAGAGAAGTATATGAGTGCAGCAATGAAAAAACATTTTCTTGCGGTATTAATTGATTGGAGAGAGCACCTTAAAGAAGAAATGCAAAAAACATTTGATCATCTAAAAAATAAGGGTGAGTCATATGCAGACCCGATTGATCGAGCATCTCAAGAGGAAGAGTTTGCTTTTGAGCTCAGAACTAGAGATAGAGAGAGGAAGTTAATATCAAAAATAGCTATGTCTCTTGAGCAAATTAAACAGGACGACTATGGATACTGTTATGCTTGTGGGATTGAAATTGGGGTAAAAAGACTTGAAGCAAGACCAACAGCCACGCATTGTATCGATTGTAAAACGCTTGATGAAATTAAAGAAAAACAACTTGGCGGCTAATGTATGCATCTTGAGCAAATGCATTTAAGTTTTGACAAAAAAAAATAAAGCTCCCTCCCCTCGAACTCCAAAAATACTAGCTGATAGTAAATTTAGCCCTCTATCTTTCGAGGTTGTTAAGTCATTAAAAAAATCTGGATATCAAGCCTACCTTGTTGGTGGATGTGTGAGAGACTTGCTTGTTGGTATCAAAGCCAAAGATTTTGATGTCTCAACAAACGCAACTCCAGAACAGGTTAGAAAAATTTTTAGATCATCGCGAATTATTGGCAAACGATTTCGTCTCGTTCATGTTTTTAGCCGCAATGAACTAATAGAAGTTTCAACCTTCAGAGCGGATGCCTCAAAAACTCAAAATAATGATGGGCTAGTCAAAGATACAGATGGAAAGATACTAAGAGATAATGTCTGGGGAAGTTTAGAGGAAGATTGTGTTAGACGAGATTTTTCAATTAACGCATTATATTTTGATCCTGTAGAAAATGTTTTGCATGATTTTCATAATGGAATCGAGCATATACAAAAGAAAAGTATTGTTTCAATTGGTGATCCAATGTTGAGATTTGAAGAGGATCCAGTTAGAAGTCTTCGTGCGATAAGATTTAGCTCAAAGTTAGGCTTTAAAATTTCAGGAGATATTAAAGAAGCTATATACCAAAAAGCCCCTCTTCTTGGAAATATTTCTAATGCAAGGTTGTTTGATGAGTTTTGTAAAATCTTTCTTTCTCAAAAAGCATCAGAGAATTTTGAAAAGCTCCAATCATTTGGTGCATTAAAGTACCTTATTAATACAAAAAAATATCCTGTCGATTCTTTTGGTCTTAAATTTCAACAAGCAGCCCTTGTTAATACCGATAATAGGCTGAAGGCAGAGCAGTCTGTGACTCCAGGATTTTTATTGGCTGCCCTTATGTGGCCAAGATTAGTAGAGGAAACAAAGGAAGAAGGAGTATTAAACCTAAAAAAATTTTTTAGAAGCATGGATAGAATTATTCGAGAACAACAAGAATTAACAGCGATTCCTAGAAAATTTCATGGCTATATTAAAGATATATGGTCTTTGCAACTCAAACTTGAGACTCGTCTCGGGCATCAACCTTATAAAATTTTAAATCATCCAAGATTTAGAGCTGCGTATGATTTTTTATTACTCAGGGAAGAGGCGGCTATGGATACTCAAGGCATTGGGAGCTGGTGGACTGAGTTTCAGAAAGTGAATCGACCAAGAAAAATTGAGATGTTGCAAATCTTAAGAGATTCAAGGAAAGGGCCTGTGGAGAAAAAATTTGGTTTCTTGGAAGAGTTAGGCTAATCTTTACAAAACGAAAGAAAAACCTATGGAACCAGCTTTACAGGAAGCCTTACTTCCAAAATATATTGCCATTGAAGGGCCGATTGGGGTAGGCAAAACAACGCTTGCACATAAAATAGCTGAAACATTTAACTATGATGTTTTTCTTGAGCAGCCAACGGAAAATCCTTTTTTAAAGAGCTTTTATAGAAATCCAAAACAGTCTGCTCTAGCGACTCAACTATTTTTTTTATTTCAAAGAATGCAGCAAATTGAAGATTTAAAACAACGCTCATTGTTTGAGCCTGTTCGGGTTGCAGATTTTCTTATTCAAAAAGATCGGCTATTTGCTGAGGTAACTCTTTCTGAAGAAGAAATGGGTTTATACGACAAAGTCTATGAACATCTAACCTTAGATGCTCCATCACCAGATTTAGTGATCTACTTGCAGGCGCCTGTTGAAGTATTGCTGGATAGAATTAATAAAAGAGGAAATCCAGACGAAAAATTTCTAACAGTGGATTACTTAGAAAGGCTAAATGATGCGTATTCTAAATTCTTTCTTTATTTTGAAAATGCCCCTCTGCTTATTATTAATGCCTCAGATATTGATTTAGAGAGAGGTGGCTCGGATTACGATATGTTGATTAATAAAATTATGTCCGACCCTCGGGGTAAGAATTTTATTAATCCTCAGCCCTCTATTCTCTAAAAATTTTATTGGTAGCTCATGAGCGATAAAATTTATCAACCACCAAAAACCTTAAAAAATCCTCACATAGAAAATGTGGATGAATATGCAGCCATGTATAAGGAATCTATCGAGAGCCCTAAGACATTTTTTGGAAACGCTGCCTTGCAAAACCTTTCATGGAGTCAGCCATTTACCAGTGTTCATAACAATGAATTTGCAGAGGCTAAATGGTTTGAAGGTGGGAAGCTCAATATTGCCTTTAATTGCATTGATAGGCATTTAGAAAAATATGCGGATAAGACTGCTCTTATCTGGGAAGGAGATGAGCCAGATCAATCTCAAGAGATCTCATATTTTGAATTGCATCAAAACGTATGTAAGTTTTCAAACATACTGAAAGATTTGGGCGCAAAAAAAGGCTCAAGAGTCTGCATCTATATGCCCATGATCCCTGAGGCAGCCTATGCAATGCTAGCATGCGCAAGAATTGGAGCAATACACTCAGTAGTTTTTGGTGGTTTTTCTCCCGAGTCTTTAAAAGATAGAATTATAGATGCTGATTGCAGCATTGTAATCACTGCTGATGAGGGCGTCAGAGGCGGCAAAAAAATTCCACTAAAATGTAATGTAGATATTGCTCTTTCTGAGTGTCCCGGTGTTAGGCATTGTCTGGTTGTGGAAAGAACATTTGCAAAAATTCCATGGCTGGCAGGAAGAGATATTAAGTATTCGAAAGTATTTGCTAATGCATCAGAGGATTGTGATTGCGAGCCAATAGATGCAGAAGATCCTTTCTTTATTTTATATACGTCAGGCTCAACCGGGAAACCGAAAGGAGTTATGCATACAACTGGCGGTTACTTACTGGGAGCACACTTAAGTTTTAAATACTTATTTGGGCATCAAGAAACAGATAAGTATTGGTGTACGGCAGATGTCGGCTGGATTACTGGGCATACATACATTCTGTATGGCCCGCTATCTAATGCTGCTACCAGCCTTATGTTTGAAGGAATTCCTACCCACCCTTCTCCCTCAAGATTTTGGGAAATTTGTGATAAACATCAGATCTCAATATTTTATACTGCCCCAACAGCATTGAGAGCTTTGATGGCTCAGGGTGATGCGCATGTTAAGAGGACTTCTAGGAAATCTCTAAGACTGCTAGGAACAGTTGGTGAGCCAATTAATCCAGAAGCTTGGGAATGGTATTACCGAATAGTGGGAAATGAAGAATGTCAGATTATAGATACATGGTGGCAGACGGAAACTGGATCGGTTCTCATTTCACCCATTGCTGGAATTACTCCGGTGAAACCAGGCTCAGCAACTCTGCCGTTTTTTGGAGTCAAGCCTGAACTGGTAGATGAGCAGGGAGAAATATTAGAAGGAGAAAATTCTGGCAACCTGATTATTTCACAATCCTGGCCCAGTCAAATTCGAAGTATTTATGGAGATCATCAGCGAATGATAGATACTTATTTTTCAACTTATCGAGGTCAATACTTTACTGGAGATGGTGCCAAAAGAGATAAAGATGGGTATTTTTGGATTACAGGAAGAGTCGATGATGTCCTAAATGTTTCTGGGCATAGACTAGGAACTGCCGAGATCGAGAGTGCATTAGTGCTCCATCCAAAGGTTGCCGAGGCCGCCATTGTTGGTTTTGAGCATCCTATAAAAGGTCAAGGCATCTATGCATATGTAACCCTTATGGTCGGCGAAGAGGAAACTGCTGAGTTGCAAGTTGAATTGCAGAAGTTTGTTGCAAATGAAATTAGTCCGATTGCAAAACCAGACTTAATTCAATGGGCTCCTGGACTTCCTAAAACCAGATCGGGAAAAATCATGAGGCGAATATTAAGAAAAGTTGCTGAGGGGGACTTTGACAATCTTGGAGACACCTCAACTCTTGCTGATCCCAGTGTTGTAGAAAGCTTAATTGCGAATAAATTAAGTTTATAAATAAGTAATATAAATACAAAAGATGCCGGCCACTGAAACTAGACCAATCATAAAATTCACGATTGCTGTTTCTCCTAATTCTCTCATCTCATTCTTTGTTTCATAAAAACTATTACTGTATAAAAGTAGAGTCCCTGAATTTAAAACATGCATCAAAAAAAGGGCCATCAAAAACCAATGTGCCTTTTCAGCTATTGCTAGCAAACAGAGGGCAGTAAATATTAGATCAAGAATTAAAAAAAACTTTTTATTAGCTGGGTTATAAATAAAACCAAATAAATTAAAATTATTTTTTAGAAGCCAGGCTATCATTAACCCCTCTAGTAGATAAAGACAGCCTAGAGCAAAAGTCACCATAAAAACTATTAATTCAACGACCAGGCTTGTTCATCGGAATCAAATGAAGCAACCTTATCTTCGAGCAATTTTGCTAAATGCGCCTCTAAACTCCAAAGTGCAATGGGGTGAAGTCTTTCATCAACATCGTCATAGACCTCTTTAACCAGAGTATTTGAATTGCAAGGAGAAATTAATTGAAGTTTTTTTACTACCTTGCTTTCACGCTCTAATCTGTGCGCAATGATCCAGTCTACTACTGCAAAGGGATCTCCTAGAAAGTCTCCGTGGCCTGGTCCAATTCTATTAAATTTATAATTTTTTAAGAGCGCAAGAGAATCAAGATATTCCCGCATAGAACCGTCTGGATGAGCGATTACTACTGTCGAGCCATTCATAATATGATCCCCCGTTAGCATCGTCTCTTCTTCTGGAACCAAATAACAGAGATGATTTGATGCATGGCCAGGAGTGTGAATAACCTCAATAGTGTATTCACTTGTTTTGATTGTATCGCCATGACCGAGAATCTGATCAGGTTTAAATGTTCTGTCTTGTCTTGAATCGTCTTTGGCAACTAACCTACCCATTAAAGGAACGTTTAACTTATCTCCCAATACCTTGGCACCTGGCGAATGATCAGGATGGGTGTGGGTAACAAGTATTCTTTTGATTTTATTTTTTCCACGCTCTAGTAAATTAGAGAGATGTGCATCGATTTTTGGGCCAGGATCAACCAAGGTAATATCCTCTGTTCCAATCAAATAACTGTTAGTTCCAGGTCCAGTAAACACTCCTCCATTAGAAGCAGTAATTTTTTGAATCAAGGATTTAGAGGCTGTCATATCCATCGTCTCCTGGTAAAAAGCCAATCCAGGCTCCATCTTTCTTAATAAACTTAGGAAGAATTGGAGTAATCGCTCCATCCTCAAGATCTTTAAAATTATCAAAAGCCTCTTCTCTTGACGAAAATTGAGCTAGATCCTCTAAGCTTTTTATCGTTGGCATAATCATATTCATCTCGCCTTTATGAAATTGCTCTAAAGCTTTAGCAGGTGATATCCAAAAACTTTCAGTCAGCTCAAATCCATCGTGAACTCCAAGTTGTTCGGAATGGACTTTAGCTAAAAAAAACCTAGTATCAAATCGTTTAGGCTCAATATCAGGCGTAACCCAATGCGCGAATGGAACAATATTATTTGCTCGCAACTGCAGATTATTTTCTTTGCAGATCTCATAGAAAGTTATTTCTTTTGAATTTAGCTGCTGCCTGTAAGCATCTAATTTTTTTGAATCTTCTAAAAGCGTATCGCTCTTGTTGGTCAGTAAAATCCCAGCCTCTTCAAAGCATTCTCTAATACATGCAACCCAATACGCCAAACCATTTTGCTGAAGTGCAAGTTTTGATGAGGCTTTGTCATCACTAAGGCTCTCACAATGCTTATACATCTCTGGTAGTGAGTCCTCGACATCAAGAGTGCCACCAGGAAAAACATACAAGCTACCGAATGAAGACTTCATGCTTCGCTTTAACATAAATATTTCAAAAGTATCGGTGCCTTCTCTCATTAAGATGACTGTGGCAGCTGGTCTAATTTGTGTATTCATAATTAGTATGGATATTTATTATCCATTAGAATAAGTCTTAATGGAAATTACTGAATCAATAAAACAAGACCTTCAGTCTGCACCAGACTGGTTTCATAAATCGATTGCTATTCTGCCTAGAAAAGAAAATTTTTTACATGCAGCAGGTAATTTAAAGTATCAGGTCTGGGACAGAGCTAATGCTAAAAATATTGTTGTTTTAATCCACGGAACAGGGGCGCATAAAAAATGGTGGGACCCAATAGCTCCTTTAATAAATAAAGACTTTACCGTGATAGCCCCAGATCTTCCTGGCATGGGAGAGTCAAGCCATCGCTCTGAATATAATTTTGATGCATTCTCTGAATCTATACTGGGAATACTCGCACAAGAAGAAGTAACGGATAACAGCTATAAGATCTATTTAATTGGTCATTCGCTTGGAGGTCATGTAGCTGGATTTATGGCATCTGAATTACCTCATTTAACCTCAGGTCTTGTGATGATTGATTCGCCAATCAGGCCCCCTACCTATGACTATGGAACACATATTAGTACAGGCCCATTGAGAAAAATAAAATACTACGAAGATAAAATATCAATTCTTAAAAGATTTAGATTAATGCCAGCGCAGGATTGTGAAAACTATTGGTACCTAAGATACATAGCCGAGCACTCTATTCAAAAGGTTGAATCGGGGTGGCGATGGAGGTTTGATGATAAATTATTTGCAACTTTGCAAAGATTACAAAGTTATGAATTTAAGTTTCAATGCCCTAGTCTTTTTATTGCTGGGGGAAAAAGCTTATTGTTAGAATCAAAAATTATGAGCTATATAAGGGAAACTTTTCAAGAACATATGGCAATTGAAGTGATAGAAAATGCAGCACATCATATTCCATTAGATGAGCCCTTAGAGCTAATCAAAATTATAAATGAACATTTACAAAAATGGGGTGATGAATAATATGAAAAAAATTTTAGTATTTCTTGTGGTGATTTTGCTGGGAGGATTATTTATGGTCTCACCATACAATAGCCTTGAACCTTTTGAGCCACTCAATTCATGTGAAAGCAATGAAGAGTTGAATGTTATCTGTGGATTTTCAAACCCTGAAGATCTTGCCTTAACTCCGGACAGTAAGTATTTTATTCTTTCGGAATATGGTGGCCAAAAGCCTATTCAAGAAGTGTTGCCTGGAAACCTAGCTCTCTTTCATATTCCCTCAAGAACTAAGCAACAACTTCCTATTACCTATGGTGAAAATACTTGGGGCGATAGTTCTTGCGTTAGAACTGAAAATGAGATTATTGCTCCGCATGGCCTGGATTTAGCAAAAAGGGCTGATGGAAAATTGCAACTTGCCGTAGTTAGCCATCTCCCCAACGAGAGAGTGGAAATGTTTGAAATTATTGAAAATCAAGATGGTTGGGCTGCAGTATGGAAAGGTTGTGTATCTACAAACGAAGAATATTACCTCAACGATGTGAGCTTAAGACCCGATGGATCTTTCTATGCATCCCATATGTTTGATATAGACCTTTCTATGAATGAGTGGGTATTTAACTACTTTTTCAAATTTGATACTGGTTTTGTTATTAATTGGACTCCTGCTAAAGGCTTTATTGAGTTACCAGAGACTGCTGGCTCATACCCTAATGGGATTATGTTAGACCTAGAAAATAACAATCTTGCTGTTAATTATAATCTTGGCGATAAGACTCACTTATATAATTTAGACACTATGAAACTATTGGGTGTTTTTGAAAACAATGGTCCAGATAATGTGGTCTTGAGAGATGGGTATATCTGGGTGACATGGCATAACTTTGGGATCCAAGATTTTGAAAGATGTGAGGGAAATATCAATTGCACCCTGCCTTGGTCATTGAGTAAATTAGATAGGGATACCTTAAAAGAAATCAAAACTTATTCATTCCAAAGCACAAATATGGGCGTTGGGACAGTCGGTGTAAAAGTTAAAGATGAGATTTGGTTTGGTTCTTTTAAATCTGACAGACTTGCATATATAGAATTGTAGATTGAGCAAAGTTTATTCTGCTAGGCAAATTCAGGACTTTGAGAAAAGTCTTTTCATTGCTCCAAATGATGATTGGAAATTAATGAAGAAAGCGGCCGCAGAGTCTTCCGCTTGGCTAATAAAAAAATTTCCTAAAAAACATTTTATAGTCCTTTGTGGGCCAGGCAATAATGGAGGAGACGGCTACTACATTGCCTTAGAGCTTAGTAAATTAAATTGTGAAGTATCTTTGATTGATGTATTTAATCATAAGAACAAATCTAGTCTTTGCGCCCAAGCATTTCTTGATGCATCAGACTTAAATTTTATTACTGCCCATGAATTAAAAACCGCAGAGGAAGATTCTGTGATCGTGGATGCAATTTTAGGTATTGGAGGAAGGCCAGGTATTCAGCCAGAGTTAGCGGAAGTTCTTGAGTTATCTGAAAGATTTCAACATAGAATTGCAATTGATATGCCAACGGGGGTAGATTCAGATACCGGCAAAACTGAAGGAAAATCTTTTATAGCTGACACAACCATTACTTTTATTGGTATAAAGATTGGTCAATTAATAAATCAGGGTAAAATTTACACTGGAGATATTATTTTACAAACATTGGATTTAAAGATGGAAGATAAGATTACGCCTATTGCAGATACTTTAACAATCAATGATGTTCAATCTATTTTTCCTAAGCGCGCACAGGATTCTCATAAGGGCAATCATGGCAAGTTACTTATTGTTGCTGGCGACGAGGGATATGGAGGTGCTGGAACTTTAGCCTCTGAGACTGCTTTAAAAACTGGGTCAGGACTGGTTAAATTACTTACGAGAGAGTGCTATGTTGCAAGTAATCTTGCTAGAAATCCAGAAATCATGGTGTGTGGAGGAGATAATGCTCAAGACTTAGAATCTCATTTTCCATGGGCAGATGTTTTTGTATGTGGGCCAGGTATGTTTCGCAACTATTGGTCAGAACAATTGCTCTACAAATTAATTGAATATGCACAGAAACATTCAGTTCCAACCCTGCTTGATGCTGGTGCCTTAAGATTGCTTGAGATGGAGGCATTCGCTCAATTAATATTACCTAGAAACCTAATCATTACTCCTCATCCTGGAGAAGCTGCGGGTCTTTTGAATATTTCTGTTAAGGAAGTGCAGGCGGATCGGCTGAAAGCTGCAAAAGATTTACATTTAAGGGTTGGCGGCACAATAGTATTAAAAGGTCATGGAACAATTATCTATGATGGCGACAATACTTATCTCTGCTCAGTTGGTGGTCCAGAATTAGGGGTAGCAGGCTCTGGTGATGTCCTCTCAGGACTGATTGGATCGTTAGTATCACAAGGACTTAAACCTATGGATGCTGCTGTTGCAGGAGTTGCTTTGCACAGCGGAGCTGGAAATCAATTTACAAAAAATACCGGTGTTATTGGGCTTGCTGCAAGTGAGCTTATTCCTTTAATAAGAAATCTTTTAAATTAGTACTATATGTTAGAGCTCATTCTTAGCGATGAATCTGATACTCTGAAAATGGGTGCGGCTATCATGCATGCATGCAATAGGATTGAATCAGACGTGGTGGAAATTCATCTCAGTGGAAATCTAGGTGCGGGCAAAACAACTATGGTTCGGGGAATTCTTCAAAGTACGGGCTGGGAAGGTCCAGTAACAAGCCCCTCTTATACTCTCTGTGAGGAATATGAGTTTGATAGCCAGCTATTTTTACATGTAGATCTTTATAGAATTAGTGAGTCAGAAGACGTAGAAATTTTAGACCTAGATAGAAAAACAACTAAACAAAAAATTATCTTTATTGAGTGGCCTGAAAACCTTCTAGCTAAAAGGTTTTCTCATCTTATGATTGAATTAATTCACTTAGATCATAAAAGACAAGTAACTATAAAAAGCGATATAACTGAAATTGAATCTCTCATTAAGGCTCATTATGAAAAAACTTAGTAACAGTGTTTTAATATTTGTATTTTGCTTCTTTGCATTAGCTGAGGCTGCGTCAAACAAAGTATCTTTTGGAAATATTTCTGAACTAGCATCTGGAAATCTGAGAATAGTCTTTCAATTGGAGCAAGTAGCATTAATTAACTCTTATGCACTTGATGATCCGTCAAGAATAGTCATCGATATTAAAAATGCCGAACTAGCCAGCGCTATAAATGCTTCAGCATTTTCTCCCATCAAATCAATCAGAGCCTCAGAGGTAAATGAGGCTGTTCGAGTTGTCATCGACCTCAAAGGGTCGGTATTTTGGAAAAAGCCATGGCAAGTTAAGCATAATGACCGAGTGGATCTCATATTAGAAATTAAGAGAGACAGATCAATCTCAAAGAATCTAAGAGATATTATTGTTGCAATTGATGCTGGTCATGGGGGCAAAGATCCTGGGGCTGTGGGTAAAAATTTGCTAGAAAAAGATGTGACTCTACTTATTGCTAAAGAATTGGAGAGAACACTAAAAAATACGACAGGTTATAGACCTATTATGATTCGACCTGATGATAGATTTGTTGACTTAAATGATCGATATCAAAATGCTAGGAAATCAGGAGCAGATTTATTTGTTTCGATTCATGCCGATGGATTCAGACTTTCATCTGTAAAGGGAGCATCGGTATATGTTTGGGCAGAAGAAGCCTCTTCAATCACAGCAGATAATCTATCCAAAGCTGAGTTAACAAGAAACCCTGCTGTTAAATCAAAGATTGGTAAGTTGGATGTTCGAGACTTTGATGAGGACGCCGCAAGGACAATATTTCAGATTGCCTATGAGGCAAAAATTGCGAACAGTGTAATATTGGGCGAAAAGATTCTTGCTCAGTTAAAGCGAGATCCCTTTACTAAAATGCATAAACCAAATGTAGAGTTTGCAGACTTTCGGGTGCTCAAATCTATTGATATTCCATCGGTTTTAATAGAATCAGGATTTATATCTAATCCAGATGATGCAAAAAGACTCGAAGGCAAAGCAGGCAGAAGAATGATTGCGCGAAGTATTTTCCTAGGAATTCATAATTATTTCAAAGAAAAACCTAAGCCCAATACCTTTATGACCTCAGCTCCAAAGAGTGTTGAGTATGAGATACAAAAAGGGGATGTCATTTCAGAAATAGCAATTCGTTTTGGTGTTACCATTAATGAGATTATTCAATGGAATAATTTAAACAATAAAAGTATTTATCCAGGGCAAAAAATAAAAATTGTAATCTAATGTGGAATTTAAAAGATAAGACTATTGTAATTTCTGGAGCCACCAATGGTATCGGTAAAGCTGCAGCGTTAGAGCTTGCAAAGCAAGGCCCCAAGCTTTTACTAACCTATAGAAATCAAGAGCTTGCGGATAACCTTGTTGCTGAAATCAAAACAGCCTCTCCAGATGCATCTGTTGAAATAATCTATTGTGATTTTTCGGTGCAATCATCTATAAGGGAATGTGCAGCAAAAATTATTTCATCGCAAGAGAAAATTGATGTATTAATAAACAATGCTGGAGTTGTAAATACCTCATATCATGAAACATTGGAGGGCATCGAAAATACTTTTGCTGTTAACCATCTGGGCTATTTTCTCTTCACGAATTTGCTTATCAATAAGATGAGGGGACCAGAGGAAAGTAGGATTATTAATGTTTCTTCTGCAGCTCATTCATTCGTTAAAGACATGAATTGGGAGAACATAAATTTTAAGGGTGATTTTGGGCGAGGTATGAAGGTTTATTCGCAATCAAAACTCGCAAATGTACTTTTTACAAGACATTTGGCTATTAAATTATCTACCGATAATGTCTCAGTAAACGCAATTCATCCTGGCGGAGTCAATACTGCGCTTGGCGGTCAAAATAAAGCGCTTTTTGGAAAAATTTTAAAAATAATGTTAAAGCCGTTCTTCCGATCTCCCTTAAAAGGTGCGTCTAGTATTGTTTATCTTGCTACCAAAAATGATGACGGCATTACCGGGGAATATTTTGTTGATTGCAAGCAAGCAAAATCATCGTCCTATTCTCAAAACCTCCAAGAAGCTCAAAAATTATGGGATCTGTCAGAGCAATTGGTTGATGAAAAATTCTCTTTGTAGTTTTATTTAAAACTCTACTGGATCTACATCCACAGACCAACGAACTTTATTGGAGTTTTTACTTTTAGACAAGACGCTGATTAAATCTTGCAGCATCCCATTCAGCTGGGTTCGCGTTGGTGCTTGTATAACCAGATGATGCTGATAAGAGCCTCGAAGTTTTGCCTGCATTGCTGGGATTGGTCCCACTACAATGCAGCGTTTTAAATCAATTGTTTTTCTAAGCTGTTCAAGAAAATCAATGTTTGTTTGAGTTTTTGGAGAAGCTGCTTTGATTATTGCTTCAAATGAATAAGGCGGTTGATTTAAAGCTTTGCGTTCAGCTAAGATCGATTTTGCAAAATTAATGTAATTG
>Ga0308019_10001152_pt1 | contig 16334 bp, 18 predicted proteins | sample Neamet284_FD_203135 | JGI IMG/M metagenome (GOLD analysis project Ga0308019, IMG submission 203135) | Marine microbial communities from water near the shore, Antarctic Ocean - #284 | ecosystem: Environmental > Aquatic > Marine > Unclassified | place: Southern Ocean | collected 2014-10-01 | reverse complement strand
ACCAGTATCCATCAACATACTACGAGCGGCCTCTGCATAAGATTTATCTTCTTGCAATGTTATTTTTTGTTCGTTGTATGACTTCAAGGACTTTTTGAGTTTGGTTAACTTACTCATATCATCTTTACTAAGTTCACCAGAATCCAACTCATCAACTTCTGACTGTAGAGTTTTATTAAACTTCTCAAGTTCTTTGAGAGAGTAACTTAGTTTCCCTATCTCAGCATCATTCTCTCGTATCTTTTTAATATAATCATTAATGGCTGACTGTAAATCTTCAGATAGTTTGAGTTCTTGGTTTAAATCCTCAACACCCTTATTGAACTTATCATATTCAGATTGTTTTTTTACAATCATATTATCTTTAAATGTCTCATCAATATGTTGCTCACACGTAGGACAATCATCATTATTCTTAAAGAAATTCATATACTTCTTTATAGCAGAACGCTTCTCTTTTAGGGTTGCATCAAGGCCCTTTAACTTCTGTACCTTCTTACTATTCTCATCAGAATGAGAAGTGTTAAACCCTAAAGATTCATTTAACTTTTTTAGTTCATTTATCTTACCTTGTCTACTGTGTACCTCTTCTTCATTACCAGTAATAAGAGTAGTCTTTTCTTTAATCAGTTTATCTTTATTCTTTTTTACACTCTCAATATACTTGTTCTGCAACTCTATCTTTTCAGATGTTAAATCTAAATTATAAGTTACATCTCTCTGATCTTCTGAAATACCTTTTAGTTTCTGTTTAAGAAGCATATTCATTAGAGAGAAAATTTGAATATCTAAAATCTCTTCAACCACTTCTCTACGATGACGAGCCTTGAGTTGCATAAAAGGAATAAAGGTAGATGATCCTAAAATAACAACCTGAGTAAAACTACGATAGTTTAGTTTGAGTATTTGTTGTTCCAGATACTTCTGATAGTCTCTAGCGTTTGCATCTTGATTATACATCTTATCGTTAATGTAAATCTCAAAAGTGTTTGGTTTGATACCACGAATTACCTTAAATGTTTTTGTACCAATCTTAAAACCAACTTCAACTTCACAACTACCACCATTAACGGTATTGATCAGTTGTGCTTTATTAATACCACGAAAAGGTTTACCGAACAAACCAAAGCATAACGCATCAAGAATGGTAGACTTACCAGCCCCATTCTCTCCAATTATCAGTGTTGTATTATTTCTGTCTAGTTGTATTTCGGTAAATTGATTACCAGTTGAAAGGAAATTTTTCCACTTCACATACTTAAAAATTATCAATTATAGCTCCAAGTCTTGTGCTTCATTATATAGAGACTTCATTGTATTCTTGAGTCTCTTTTTATCTAGTGTAATATCCAGATCATCAATGTATCTCTCAAGTAGTGTCATAGTATCTTCTGTATTTTTTACAATATCATCCGATACATTATTTGCATCTAACTCTGAGAAATCCTCAATGATCTTAACTTCATGTGCATCAGCCATTAGAAGTCTGTCAGTAAACAAATCAAACTGATACAAGTCTTTCTTATTTACCACTATGAGTTTTACATACTTCTCTTTGTATTTGGATACATCGTGCTTACTATAATCGTGTTCTGTATCATCATAGTAAATCTTCTCAAATAGAGTGTATGTGTTTACAATACGCTCAAGTTCTCTTGTACCAGTATCAAAGATATGAAAACCTTTAGGGTCTTGATAATCATTCCAGAATAGTTCGTATGGTGTGCCGAGATAAAAGATTTGACCGTCATCTGACTTATGATGAAAGTGGCCACTGAATACAGTTTCAAATCTACGAAAGAGTTTCTTTTCAAACTTACCCTCTGACTTATGACCCTTATACATTTCAAAACCACTGACCTCAAGATGCCCCATAAGAATGTCTGCATTTGCAGTATTCAGAGCGTCCATTGAAGCTTCATAGTTATTTGAGTTAATCCAAGGCATAAACAAAATAGGTGTACCATCAAACTCTACAACCTCTGGACCTGTATAGATTTTAAATCTATCAGAACCAACGAGCTCTTCCATAGAGTTTACTTCATTTGTATTCTTATAATAAGTGTCGTGATTACCGATTATAATATGAAGGTCAATACCCATCTCTTTAAAACGATTTATAAATCTCTCACGAAAATCATTTGCAATTTTATAACTGATATACTTACGCCTATCCACAACATCACCCATATGGACACACGTTGTAATACCTCTTTCTTTTAGAGTTGGAAAAAATATATTTTCATAGAACTTGAAAAAGTATTCATTAAAATTTGAGTTGTCATTTCTTGCACCAAAATGCGTGTCGGTAATAATAGCTACCTTCAAGTATCTGTCTCCATGAACTTCTCTAAACCTTTTGCTGGTTTATCTTCTTTCTTTTTAGGCTTGTATACGTCTTCATCTGGAAGCATTACAATAGGATCAAAACCAGAAACAATATAAGAATTATCGTCACCTTCCATTGTAGTAAAAGCTTCATAATTAGATTTCTCAATTATTTTATTTCTTACGTGCGTTTGTTTCTTCTCTTTTTGTATTCTACGCAAAAATGCATAGTAGATTATTTGTGTAAAATATGCAAAAGGATTAGAGGATTTTTCTGGATTAAAATTCTTTACATACTGTAAACAGTTTTCAATACCATCTGAAATCATCTCATCTCTATAAGTGTAGTTAATAAAGTTTGGTCTATAAGATAGGTGTGTAGCTATCTTTAGAAAACACTCACCAATGTAGTTTGTTACTGGTGGAATGTTATCTTCATCTGGCCAGGTCTCACGCCATTCGACCATTGCTTCCAAGAACTTTTTATTGTCTACATAATGTGGCTTTTGTTTTTTGTTTTTTATCATAAGGTACTCCTAATATATTAATTACTATACTATACTGAGAGTAATTTGTCAATACCCTAAAGAGACTTGACATATCTTATTTTATGTGTATAATAGGTTATGTGGAACCGTTAATGAATAAGTTTACTTGGTGATTCTTTTTCTTCTAATAGTTCATCATATATATCATCATTAGTATAATCATCTAATTCTTTTTCATCACTATCGAATTCACCATATTCTTCATCGAATTCAGTTACTATTCTTTTAAGAACATACTCATAGTACTTTGTTAATCCTGGCGATGCAGCTGCAGAAGTTACCACTGTCGTAGCAGGAATGGAGAAATATTTTTGTTCCGTAAATGGTTGAAACCAACGTGATAAACTCAAACCTTCACGTATACCCTCTGGGCCCACTTCTTTAGTATGAGTTATCAGTAGTGGATTTTGTATTTCATAAACACGTTTTGTCAATTCTTTCTCTACATTGTATTTTTCAAAATCCACTTCACAGATTATATCTTCTCCGTTAGCTAACTTTAAAACTGTATATGAAACGTCATTCATTTTATTTTTACCTTACTAATTTCGTAGTTAAACTGTTCTTCGTTATATATATTTATTCGTTCAAAAAAGTGGTTTAAAGTAAAATTGCGTCTTTCTTTATATGATATATCATCTGCAATATCAAATATTAAAACGGAATCTTTAGTTGATGATGTACGCAAGCCTCTACCAATTGATTGCAAGACCCTGATTTTTGACTTACTTGGACTAGAGAGCACGATGTTGTGAATATTACGAATATTAATACCAGTGCTAAAAGTACCATAAGATGCAATTGTGGTTGAGTTAGTGTGTCCTTCAACCAATCCACGTATCTTTTCCCTTTGTTCAGTATCAGTTCCGCCATGGACAAAATAAACATTTTCACTTCCTTTCATTCCTTCATATAATATCTTACCGTGTTTTTCTACTAACTGGTACAAGCATAGAGTGTTGCCCCCAATATTATTGCAGAGCTCTAAAATAAAATTATTTCTAGATTCTTTTGCCACGATGTAATTAATTTCTTCAGCATAATCCATCCTTTCTCTAATAGACGGATGTTTTAATACAATACATTTTATTTTCAATTTAGCAAGAGTATTTTTATCTATAAGCTCTTTTGTGCTTACAATTTTTTCAACTGTACCAAATAGTCCCTCTAGTACAAGTTTGTGCGTCTGTGACCCGTCTAGTGTCCCTGTAAGACCGAATCTATACTTACATTGGTGTAACTTAGTCATTATACCAGTAAGAGACTTTGCCTTAAACATATGGGCTTCATCACCTATTACACAACCAAACTGTTCAAAATATTTTCTTGGCATCTTGTAGATAGATTGCCAAGTAGATATCACAACATCCTTTTCTATCTTTGTTGTATACCCTTGATATATTTTCTGACAATGTGTGCCAGATGACCAACCATAGTCTTCAAAGTCCGTATACATCTGTTCGACCAATGATGTAGTAGGAACAAGAATTAAAGTTCTATTTCCACTCATCTGATAATATCGAACTAATGCATATATTATTAATGACTTACCACTAGCAGTAGGAGAAACAAGAAGAGCACGATTTCTGGAAATGGCCAACCGCACAGCTTCAATTTGATAGTCTCGTACTTTGAGTGACTTTCCTTTACTTTTTGGTTTGAGACTTTTGATAAATCCTCTAACAACCTTACCCACAATATTCCGCTCATCTTCGACTCCTTCTTCTATAGTATATTTAACATTATTGTTCTTGCAAAACTCAATAATATATGGTAGTAATCCCAAATAAATTTCACCACTCGCTGGCGAGAATAATCTTATCTTTCCATCCCACATACGATTACGATACATAGGCATAAACTTTGCGCCTGGCACTTCAAACGTAAAGAAATCTGCTAACTCTTGATTCTCTGAAGATGATAACTCAGATAGTGTTATATATACTTCGTTCTTTTTAGATATATGCATTTTGTAAAGTACGTGGTTCGCCGTAGTGACCCTTGATTAATATATTCCAAGAGATACTTATTCTTTCACCATTACTTGTTTGCACCCAATGTTGTAACCATGATGGAAATATAAGACCAGTATTTTCTGTAGGATCAAATGAAATCATAGTTGAATTTTCCCAATTATTTTCTTTTCTACGTGGAACTATAATACTAGCTTGTGGTCTAGGGTCAAAAAAATGTATGGGTGCAGATGCTGTATCTGTCTTCAAATAAAATACACCAGACAGAAAATTGTTTGAATGATTATGCGGTGGATGATTACCACCCGAGCTTATAATATTTGCCCACATATTAGTTATTATTAAATCTTCATATTCATAATTAAGATCATCTAATATAGTTTTATTTAATTCTAAAATATTATCTTTTAAATTTCTAAAGTATGACATTTTATGCAAATCATCTTCAGTCTGAGTTAAAAGATCAACACCTTTAAAAGTTTCAATATATTTTGTCATCAGAGTTTTATCATCAGTTGAGATATCTAAAACAAATTCATGAATTAGCGTTGGAAAACACTTATAAGTTTTTACATCAGCCATGCCACTACACTCCATCTAATTCCACTAATAACTTTTTTTGCTTGATGAGGATACATGAAGTTAGAGGGAAATATTATTGCAGAACCTTTATTTGGTTTTATTTCTTTTTTAGCAACAACAAACTCTCCTCCTTTATAATCATCATTCAAATAAAGTAAAGCAGATACATGAGGATATCCCCACTTTTGTCCGTGGCTATGATGAATATTGTCAACGTGTTCTGACATAAATCCACCAGCACCATATTTGTTAATTCTAAAATCACTTGTATGTTCGCACATAAAAAGAGGAAACTCATATTCATATTGTCTAACTGCTTTTGCAAAACAATCTTTTAAATGGTTGTAAAATATACTATCCTTCTTAATCCAAACGTCATCCATTACAACACGATTTTTTGAATCTTCATGAATCTTTTCATGACTAGAGAAGGACGATGGTTTGAAGTCGTGTTTAAAATTCATAAGATCATTACATAAACTATTATCTACAATATCTTCATAGACCTTTATATAATCTTGAACATTCATTTACGTCATTCCTGCTTCAAATTGTTTCCATGATATGGCGTGTTTGATATCCCAACCACGATTGTCTATAGACTTAATTACACCGTCTATAAATTTTATGGTTGTTTCTAGATAAGCAATTTTATTTGAGAGCTCTATAACATCACTATCTGATGAAATATAAATTTGTAGATCGGTTTTTAAAACTTTTAGATCAAAAGGTTTTGATGCATATATTTTTGCATCAGACTTACCACCATAGTATTCCCACTTCTCACGATACAATACTTGATAGTCACCTTTACTTCTTGCGAGTAAAAGTTCAAACCTTGATTTATAGTCTAACCACTTGGCTTTTATTTCTTGATTGTAAAAGGATTCTTGATCTATATTTTCAATATTTTTTACAGGAAGGTCTTTGTAGGATTCTTGTTTCAATTCGTCTAACGTCATTATATACTTTCTTCAAATGATTGAGCAGAGTTTGATTACTCTCTTTTACTATGTTGACCCTGATGAGGCTTGCCGTGTTGTCACCAGAATTTAAGTCTAAAGATTTGATATGTGTTAAAGTATATCAAATCTCTGCTCACTTTTATTTATACTAACTAATTGCTTCAATTTCATAAATCTGATATGCAAAGTCTATTGACGCTGTAAGGTACTCAACGTCTGTTGCTCCTTGATTATAATCTAATGCAGTCATAGCCACAGGATATAAATCTCTAAAGAAAACATTTACAATAGGATTATTTTTGTTAGATAGAATTGTTAATGTTGCATCAGAGAATAATGCATTGTTTGGAGATGCTGCTTTTACATCTCCAACATCTGTGCTTGTACTTGCTGTACTTCTAGCACCTATTGGAGTATTTGAGATATTTGTTTTAAATTCACTAAATTGTTTTCTATTTTTTGGAAATCCTATTGCAGTTAACCACTCATGAATACTAAGAAAGTTTTCTAGATACTCATCAACAATAAAACTTACACTTAGATTATCAAATGTAAGTTGATCTCCCATCATAGGAATAGATTTAAATGGTGTAGGTATTAAAACGTCACTCAAAGCAATAGCTGGTATTGTTGCAGAAACGGCAAAGAACTCTACCTTCGGAAGTTGGTGAATACCAAACCTAAATTGAGTTGGACTTGCATAGTCTAATTTATCTGGTTGTGTTTGTACTGTAGCCATAACACTATTTAGTCATACTATTTAGTCACGATATTTATTGATACATTCAATTTCAAAACCTAGTAATTTTGAATATTCCATTCTAATCTTTTTTTCAACTTCTTTTTCGTTTTCTGCTTCAATATCAAAATAATGCACATCTTCCCACTTGGATTCTTCTTTACCAACTATTTCGCCTTCCCTTACTTTTTGTCTTATGAATTTATTGTAGACTCCTACTTCATACGTGTGCATAAATTTTTCTCCATATCTACCATAAAAATGGTATTTGACCTTTACTTATTGAAGCTAACCACCCCCACATTACTAAAATTCCAGCAACTACTACAAAACTTTGCCAAGTGAACAACCATACCTTACCCCAAAACTCTCTTTGAGCCTCTTGATGTTCCTTAAATGCTTCTTTTGCTTTTTTGCGTTTAATTTTATTTTCTTCGATTCGCTTTTCACGTAGCTCTAAAATTTCGTTCCACGTATTTCGACCGAACCGCCGATTAATCATAAGTTTTGCTTTGTAAATTTGTTCTTCAATTTGTTTTTGATGTATTACTTCAGCAGTTACATCAGAGATAGATTCGCCAGGTATCTCATCACCATCGTCTAACTGTTGTGTAAGATGCTTGTTCCACTCTGTATTGTTCTTGTATTTCTTTTGTAGAGATGCATGATCATGATGTGCTTTAAATAATTGATCTAAATGACCAGCTACTTCAGATGGGTCTTTAGCAGTGCCAATTACCTTACTAATACCATCAACTGCACTTTTGCCTAAGGTTATAGCATCGTTGGTTAATTTTATTCCTAGTGCAATTTCTGCAATCATAACATCTTCTCCGTTCACCTATATTTATAAAAAAAAGAGGGTTCCAAATAGGAACCCCCTTTAAGTTTGTAGTCAAGTTTCTTCTTATTATTACATAAGATTGTTAACTTTAACCCTACGATAGTAAGAGTTGGTATTGGCATCCAAGGAAGCATCTGAGTTAAGACCAGAAGCAGGGAAACCATCAGCAGAGGCACCGGCAGCAGCAAATGGATTTGCGGCCATTCCGTAACGTGTCTTGAAACCAATCTTTGGTTGGAAGGTGTTCTCACCAACCGCACGAACCATTTGCAATGGAACGTATGGGCAGTAGAAGAAACCAGCGTCATAAGGTGAAGAACCTTTATAACCAGCAACATAGTACTGAGAAGCAGCTACGTTGGCAGAATAAGGATCAACATATACCTTATAACGACCATTCATCACACCAGCGAATGTGGTGGATGTATCGTCAACATTGAGGTTATTGTTAAGAGCAGGTGTGTAATCAAGTACACCAGCCATTTGGAGAGCAGAAGCAACATCAGCGGAACAGATGATGATGTTACCTTTACCACGACGAGTCTGTTGACCAATCGCATTGGCATCACGCTCGATTTGGAACATCAAACCTTTAAACTTCTCAACACTCCAACGTCCGTTAGAGTCTGTATCAAGGTCAAAAGTACCAGAAGTTGTTGTGTTGACTTGTGCGCCAGGAACGGCAGTAATGTACAAGTCACGAATAACTTCACGGTTGATTTCTGCAAGAATTTCCGTAGAAAGAATGTTGGAAAGTTCTGTTTCTGCATCCAAACCATGAATGGCTTTAAGGTCTTGAGCAAGTTCCATTGTGTACTCAGCTTTGAGGGCACGTGTAACTGCTGTAACCGTTGTCTTTTCGATACTGAATGCCATCTCTGCAAAAGAGTTAGCAGTTGCATCACCCAAAGCTTCACCTTGAGCAGTAGTCATACCTGTTGGAGCAAGATATGTTCCAGCAGGACTATCGTTCAGAAGTTTAGGGTTAGTACCTGTGTTGGCTGAAGATGTTAAGTCACCAGCGGCGTCATCGTTAGAATGGCCAGGTGCTTCATCAACCAGAGCCTCGGCGCCGTCAGAAGATGCAAACTTAGCACGCATTGCAAAGATCAAGCCGGTTGGACCTGTCATTGGTTGCACACCACATACATCATAAGCGATGAGGTTAGGCATTGCACGGCGAACGAGTGAGATCAAAATTGGGTCCCAATTTGAAATCTGACCACCTGTGCTGTTTGTTGGTGCAGCTTCCGAAAGAAAACTTGCGTCTTCTCTCATGGCTTTTTCTTGGTTCTCTAGAATGAGAGTAGTAACTGCCCGCTTATAAGAATCCTCAATCTTTCCGAGATCGGGGTGTTCTAGGACTGGCTGCCACTTTTCTTGTAGATGTTCTGTCTGAAACATTTGTTTCTCCTTTATTGTTACATCCGTTTATAATTTACGCACTCGCCTTGTGATCACGACTGATAGCAGACATATACTTACGCATACTATCTGTCGTATCAACGTCCTGTGCGGTGCCACCATCTTCATCATCAAAAGTAGTTCCTGTACTAACAGTGCCAGTAGAAACTTTAGGGAAATAACTTTCCTTTATAGTGGAGAGTTTTTCTCTGAAAGACTCTTCATCTACAAAATCTACATCTTCTGTTAGTGACTTGAACTTTTCAATCTCTGTGTCTGCTAAATCTTCTGAGACTTGAACAATAACTTGTTCACGAACTAGTCCAGAATTTTGTTGAGCAATGTCAACATTCTTCTGAATTTCCTCGTTGATCTTCTCTTCCAACTCAGCAATCTTTTCTGATTGAGCTTCCAGAACGTCATATTTTTCGTCTGGAACGTCAATATAGTGATCTTCAAACAACTGTTTCAGTCCAGAAATAAAGTCTTCTGCAATTTCGCCTTTTAATCCACGCTCGATTGCCAACTCGTTCTCTTTAGTCCATTCATCTACAACATAGTTGAGATAAGTATCAACCTTCTCAGTAAGTTCATCTTTGAAAGTTTCAACTTCTACTTCTTTTTCACTATTTACAACCTCTACAATACGCTCTACTTCTGAACGCATCTTAGACTTAACAGCAGCTTCAAAAACCGCAGCTGCCTTTTCCTTGAACTCTTCAGAAAGCTCTTCACCTTCTATTAGAGCTGCAACGTCTTCTTTAACACTGATAGATTTAATCTTCTCTTCAATTTCTGCTCTAGCATCTTCAAGTGCTTTCAACTCTTCTTCAGTTTCAACTTTGGATGCTTCTTCAATTTTAGAGTGATGTGCAGAAATCATTTCTTCGATATCAGATTTCTTCATTTTACCGATTGCTTCAAGGTGTTGAGCTTTTGTCAAAGCTTTTGCTTCTTCTAACTCTTCACCATCGTGATCCACTTGATCACCAGCAGCAAGTTTTTCTGGTTTCATTGGGCTTCCTTCGCCTTTTTGTGCTTTATCACCAGAAACTTCTTTTGCTTTTGCAACTGCTTTTTTTGCAGGAGCATCTTTTTGCTCTGGATCAACAACAGCAGCACCAGTATCTTCTACTTCACCGCCTGGTGTTGAACCTTTTACTTTCTTTTTACCTTCAGCAGGAAGAGCACCCTTTTTAGGTGCATCGGCTCCATTAGCTTCCTCGATTTCTTCGAGTTCCGCCAGAACCTCTGCTTCAAGTTCCTCAATTGTTTGATCTAATTCGGACATAGGGTGTCTCCTTAAACGTGTTTGTTTTTGTAATATTTATTTATAAATTACAACTTTTCAAGAAATTTAGCAAACTCTAAAGCTTCTAAATTTACTTGTCTCTGATGCTTCTTTACATCAAATTTCTTCTTTAAATCCGCAACGTGTGCTTCAATAAGTGATCCATTATTCCAAACCCACTCCTTTCCCTCCATAATACCTTCTACGAAAGCATTAGGAGCAGATGGGTCTGCTACGATATCTGCAGCTGTTGCTAGATAAAAATCATCACTGACTACATTGGCTCCGCCTTTTTGTCTCAAACTTCCCATACCTCTAGAGGAAACACCTAGTTTTGCACCTTCATCCATTAAATTTTTAACTATCTTACCCATAGGTGTGTCCATAATCTTAGCTTCGCCAATAAAATTCTTACCGTCAGGCTTTAAAGATGTAATCATATGTGAAACCCTTTCCAGATTGACTGTTGGTCCGTCTGGGTGTCCTAGTTCACCAAATGCCCGATTTTGCTCAATAAAATTTTTATTATACTTCTTAACTTCTTCACCAAGTATTTCCATAGGATATACCCGTCCATTACGATTCTTTATGTCCGCTTGCATAAAAATACCACGAATCTTATAGTTTTTTCCACCACCCTCTTTTTCTTCGGTGATGTACTCAACATCTTCTACTGCTTCAGAAAATAATTTTACTGTATTCATTGTGCTATCCTTATGACGTATAGTTTTCGTCTTTCTTAAATTCTATGACAATTGTACCAGATGTACCAAAACAACTAGCTTCATGATCACCAGAAGATGCAGTGGTATTTGTCGCAGCAGATTTAATTGCACTAGCAGTGCCGTCATAGTGTCCTGTACCAGCACATCTAAACTGTGTAGAATCTTGTGAATTGTTTGCAGCTGCACCAACTTCTATAATTTCTACGTGACCAGTATCATCATCTGCTGTACCCTGTACTAATGACCACCAAATACGATTGAGATGTAGTTTTGCGCCGTTTGCGTGTCCAGCTAATGCACTCGCATCTAGAATAGCGTTATTTGCAGTTGTATCATCTTCGATATCAACCAAGATGGTGACAAATCCACCAGCGCCTGGATTATTTACAGGTGTGTCTCTCAATGTTCTTGTTGCAAAAGCCATTCTTTAACTCCTTAAATCGACAACATTTCTTTCTCAAAATAACCTAAAAGTTCCTTTTCGGATACTTTAAATTTTTTTGATACTTCTTTTATACTTTTTTCAAAACTATTTAGGAAATCTGAAGGTTTAGAATCCATTTTTATGAAAATTTGATCAACAGCATCCTTCATCTTAGGAGAAAGTTTTTTATACTCCTTAGATTTCTTATGCTCATCTTTTTCAATTAAAGATTCGTATAGATTGTCAAACCTCTGACTCATTTTCTTCCTCTGGATTTACCGTCATACTCTGTACAAAAGTACTTGCAATTTCCTTACGTTTTGTTTCTAGTGTACTACCAACCTTATTAGCAATGCTGGTTGAAAAAACTTTTTCAGCTTCTATATTATTTCCGTCTGCAACTGCATCTACAAATTCTCTACTCATAATTAATTTCCTTCCTTTTCTGGCTCTTCATAATCTGGCATTTGGTCTGGTGTTATAACACCACCAGCACCATCTTGTGGGTAACGTGTAATACCATCTCCACCATCTGGTATATCAATTCCACCGTCCATTGGATCAATTTCTGTTTCACGCTGTATTTGTTTTCTCATCTCATCTATCTCAGCATCATTCATACGTAGAACTTTCTTTAATACATATTCTTTACTAAAGAATGTTCCAACATAAGACTGTATACTTTCTAATGATTGTATTCTATTCTCTAGAAGTTCTGCATCCTTTAACTCTGAAAAATGACCATCCTGTAAGAAGTCATACTGAATATGTTCTTGCATCATAGGCCAGTCATCAGGCGCAATAATTCCCTTCAACAATAGTTGAGTTTTGAGAATGTCTGTAAAGAGTGGAGTAAACTTCTTACGAATACGTTGAACAAACTTTGTAAATTTAAGTTCATCTCTTGTAATCTCTGTAGACCTTCCTAATGAAAATCCTGATTCACTATCCATTCTTGAAATAGGAACATTGAGAGACTTATAAAGTTTCTTTTGAAAATATACAATGTCATCAATCTCACCAAGATTAGAACCGCCTGGCAATGTAGTGATCTCTGTACCTCTTCCACCTTCTCTTCGTGGGAGCCAGAAGTCTTCCAGCATACTCATTTGATTTCTATCGTCACGTATCTCACCAGTACTCGCATCGTATACTAACTTGTTACGATAACGGTTCATAACGTCTTTAAGATATTGTTCTGCTTTGATCTTGGGTAGATTACCAACATCAATATAGAATATCCTACGTTCTGGTGCTCGTGAAATTCTGTAAATAACTAACGCATCTTCAATCATGCGTAACTGATTAACTGGTTTAATTGCTTTGTGTAGATAGGATAAAACTCTACCAGAGTTACCATCAATAACTCCAGAAGGACAATATGAGATTGCATCCCCTGCAATTTTCATACTTCCTGTACCACCACCCATACCAGCAGAATTAATTCCTTTTTCATTATAAAGATAATACTCTTCAATTTTCTGAATCATATCTGCGCCAGTTTTAGTGTCTTTATTTTTTTTAATCTCTCTTACTTTTTTAATTTTTGTAGGATCAATATATCTAAGTTCAGTAATACCTTGTTTGGGATTTTTGGTATCTATAATTTTATGAAAGAATATTCTACCATCAACATACCAACGTCTAAAAACATCATGGCCCTTTTGCTCAAAATGAAGCAATCTTAGAACTTCCATAAATTCTTTTCTAATTTTACGTTTAATTTTTTCTGGAAAAGGTAATCTATCTAAAGTTATCTGTACTGCTACATCATCTTCATTAGATATAATGCCCTCATTAACAATATCCTCAATTGCCGTGTCACACTCAGGTTGTTGAGCGATGTCACGATACCTACGAATTAAATCTAATTCAGTACGTTCTCTACCGTCTTGATCTAAAACTTGTCCAAAGAAACCTCCTCCGGCAATGTCAATAGTGCCATCATCGGAAGTGGGGGAAGTGAATGATGGTACACTTCCCTCCGACTTCTTTGGTCTTTCTATACGAAACCCGAAAAGTTCAGCCATAATATCTAATATCTCCTACTAGTTCTATTTAGTAGGTTTAAATTAGAAACTTACACCACTAGGCTCAAAGTGTTGATATCTCCAAGTTACTTCAAAGGTTTCAATTTCAGTAGCTTCTGCATTGGTCAATTCAATTGCTCCAACTGTCAATGGATATGCTGATCTAAAGATATAACTCTTTAGAACAGTATCATCACGATCCAGTTGTTCAACAGTCAAATCTGTCTGATAATCAGCAGGAGAAATTACACCAGTATTTTCAGCGTAATCATTAATACCGTTTTGCCATCTTTCCATTGCATTTCGTATCATGAAGTCTGTATCATTCATGAATGTAACTGTCCAAGTCTCAGGAGCTGCACGATCACCAGATACATAAATGTTTCTTCCACGAAATGGTACGGGAATTTCACCTAGTGTTGAAGCTGGTAATTGAGAAGCAGTCACAAGAAAAGAAGTTCTACGAACATCTAGTCCAATTGCAATGCCGGGGGGTGGAGTAATCGTTACTCTGTATTGGTTAGCACGAGCACCACCACCGATTAAGTTAGCTTTAAAGTCATCTATATTAGCCATGATTAACCTCCTACCTCACTAAACGCAACCCCTGTTCGAGTTGCAATAAAGTTTAGGGTAATAAAGTTAATTGAACGAGCAGGCTTAATGTAAATATCTCCAATAAACTCGTTTCGATCAATTACTTCGCCGGTATTATTTGTACCGTCTGAGACTACCTTAAAGTCTGTAATACCTCGTCTACCTTGAACATCTCTCAAGAAAGGTTCTACCAAGTTACGGAACTGAGCCCGTGTAAACTCATCGTTAAATTCAAAGAGTTGGAACTTAGCAGCAGTTGCAATTGCTTTCTCAAGTACCAAGAACAATCTACGAACATTGATACGATCAAATGCACTTGGTTTTGTAAGAGCAGTTTTATCACCAAACAGAACCACACCTTGGCCTGGGAAGTTAACCACTGGATTAATTCTTGCACGATATAGTTGATCTCTTTCTCCACCTGTAGGATTGTAAGAAAGAGCAATTGCACCTCTTACGTTTCCACGATTTAAACCAGCTGGTGAGAACCAAGGATCAGCAACACCATCTGTGTTTGCACACAGACCAGCAATGTCACCATTTAATGGAATATAACGATACAAATCATTATATTTGTCGTACATATATTTGTAACCACTGTCAAACACCACATAAGAAGATGAAGGACATAGTTCAAATGCTTCTACTACATTTTCTGTTTGTGTAGTTGAGTTTGTGATACCAACTGTTGCAGCACGATATGGAGAAACAAATGCAACACAATCTTTTCTACCTTCTACAAGAGAAGTAATCATTGTTACATGAGTATCTTGTCCAGCTGCAGTATTTGTTACACCAGAACTTGGTCCACCAAGAACTAGATTCACATCCACTGTTTCTGCATCACCAAACAAATCGTATGCAAGTTCTAGTTCACCAGCAGTTACAGCAAAATCATCTGTACCACCTGTAAATGTTACGAGAGTGATAGGTTTAAGTTCTGTATAAGCACTCGTTGTATCAGTTCCCCAGTTAGTACCAGCAGCGATATGATCACCCCAATAAACAAAATCAGACTGATTAAAGAACACTGTTGGATAGTAGATACTATCTCCTTGTGGTCCTTTTGCAGAAGAATTCTTTGAGAGGTTAGCGTAGGTTTCTATGATAGCAGGAGTTCTTTGTCCTGCTACATCTACATCAAATCCTGTTATGTCGCCTGTACCGTCAAAGACCACAACGTGTATCTCATCACCAGCACCTCGACCATTTTGTGTATTATAAGAAGACGTTCTAGGAGCACCATCAAATCTGTCAGAAAATCTCCAACGCCTTGTTATGAAAGAGTTGTCAGCAATAATAGTTTGAAGACCACCCTCATCAGCATCATCTTTTAAACGAATACTTAGTACTTCACCAGAAATACTAGTAACTTCATATTCTTTGTTACCAGCCTCTACTGAAGCATAAGTTGAAAATGCCATACTAACATTGTCTGCAATTGTAATTGCTTTATCTAGAATAAGAGCAGTTTGAGAAGTAACAGTTTTAACTGTAACTATTTCATCAATTCCTGCTGCAATAACACGATTACCAACTGCAATCGTACCAGAGTTTGCATCAACTGTTAGGTTGATAGAAGCTGTTGTGATTGCACCGTTACTTGTTGCAGTGATACTATCGTTTGTGTGAAACTTAATCATGTCGCCAACTTGGAAAGCAAAACCACTTCCATCAGCGTCATCGACTGTGATTGAGTCATCACCAACTGCGCCAGCACCGTTGACTAAGTTACCTACACCCAAATCTTGCTCGTATGCAGTGGCAGAGGGACAAACTTCTATTCGTAGAGAGTTACCCAAAGTGCCAGGCGATCTAGCATACCAATCATTAGATGTTACTGTACCATCACCTGTTTCGGTAAAGTAATCTGCAAGATATACA
>Ga0308019_10001145_pt1 | contig 16375 bp, 9 predicted proteins | sample Neamet284_FD_203135 | JGI IMG/M metagenome (GOLD analysis project Ga0308019, IMG submission 203135) | Marine microbial communities from water near the shore, Antarctic Ocean - #284 | ecosystem: Environmental > Aquatic > Marine > Unclassified | place: Southern Ocean | collected 2014-10-01 | reverse complement strand
GAGAATTCGCCTTCGTATAAATAGTCAGTTCAATAAAATAATCTCTTTTGGTGGAAGCTTTGGAAAAAGTATTGAGAAAGCAACTTTCCTTGATGTCCCCGAAAAAGGACGCAGTAATTCTTTCTCACTCTGGACTGATCTGAAAATTTCGAGTCGAATGCAGTTCTCCATCTTTTCTGAATTCCAAAAAATGACAACCTTGGATAGAAAGGAAGAATATTATTCTGGTTATCTGGCAGGAACCAGAGTTAATTATCAACTCAATCAAGCAGTCAGTATTCGTCTTTATGGGCAGTATAATGATTTCAGCCAAACCTTTCAGCTGCAGCCCTTGGTGAGCTATCAGCCCAGCCCGTTTACGATCTTTTATATTGGTTCCACTACGAACCAAATCGCTGATAATTTGAGCATAGGTTCCCTACAGGAAAGCCAGGTAAACGATCGGCAGTTGTTTTTAAAATTTCAATATCTTTTCGACAAATAATTAAATGAAGAATAAAATGAATAGTAAACCTATAGCAGTTGGACTTGTGTTGTGTTTGCTGGTTAATATGGCAAACGGTGGTATAATCCCAGATGGAATGAAATTTGCAGGACAGCTTGAAATGCGGAATAGCTGCATATCCCATGAGCAGCGGGAAATCCTATTTGAACAAGTCCGGAGTTACAAAAATAGTCGAACGACAGCAGACTCAGTTTTTTTGGAAGATCCCATGGGAAATGGCGGGATGTTCGGTCCACAAAACTTGATTCTTAACTATGTGGATGAAGACAGCGCTTTCAATTCTGTCCTTGATTATTACTGTTCTTTTGCCACTTACGACGGTCACAAGGGAACTGATATTATTATTCCTACCTTCTGGCAGATGGACGAGATGACCACCCCGGTTCTTGCGGCAGCGAATGGAAATGTGGTTTATACCCACGACGGGGAATTTGATAGGCAACTGGATTTGGATTCTACAGCAGTGGCGAACTTGGTAGCTGTGGAATACGATGCTGGGATTTATGGTCTCTATGGCCATTTGAAGAAAAACAGTATCCGGGTTGAAGAAGGGCAATTTGTTTTGATGGGCGATACACTTGGATATGTGGGCAGTTCCGGATTTTCCACTTGGCCACACCTCCACTACGAATTATTAGACTCCGATATGAACATGATTGATCCCTGGAATGGAGAATGTAATCCAGAAGCAAGTCAATGGAATAACCAATATCCTTTTCTCGATGAACATCCTACCGAGGTCAAGAATTTCATTTCGTCATCTTATCCCATCACATCGTTGGTGGATTTGAGAACGGCAATATCAGAAAACGCACCCTTTCGGAAACATATAAATCCGGGTGAAATTTGGTGGTCCTACCTGTTGGTGATGAGTCTCCATAAGACGGATACTCTGAAATGGATGTTTTATAAAAATGGAGCTTATGATTATCAAATTTCATTGGTGCCGGGAGACTACACAAGCATCTGGCCCGATTCGTTGGAGATAAATCCTAGAAGCGATTGGTATCAGGAGTCAACTTTTCCATCGGGAGATGACTGCCTTGGCAACTGGACAGAAAAATTCTACATCAATAGTGAGCTCATTGATTCACTGGCTTATGTCTGCGATAATATCCCCAACGAATTTCCCAGCGTCCATCCTTTTATTTTTCAAGTGATGGCTGATACAACCATCACTGCTGCGATTAATAGTGACGATGACGATGGGACCATCATCTGGAATAGTGTTAGCATCCCACCTCAGCACGGCACTTTTAAAACGTTTGGTGGATATCAGAGGAATTTCATTTATACACCTGATCCCGGGTTTAGCGGGCTGGATTCGGTCCAAATTATGGCAAAGGATGACAAAGGAGCCACCGAAATAGGCGTCCATTATTTTGATGTTCAGTATTTAAGTTTGGCAAATACAACAATTCCAAATCAGTTTGAACTCTATCAAAACTATCCCAATCCATTCAACCCAGTCACAATACTCCAGTACGCCTTGCCGGGAGATGCACTGGTCAACATCACCATCTATGATATAATGGGTAGACAGGTTAAAACACTTATAGATAGATCACAAACGGCAGGATATAAATCAATTCAATGGGATGCCACCAATGATAACAATCAACCAGTATCGGCGGGATTATACCTATATACGATACAAACTGGCAAGTTCAGGCAAACCAAAAAGATAGTACTGCTAAAATAGTTCTACCTTTTCTACGACATCAGACTCCACATTCGTGATGTTTTTTGTTTGTGGGATGATGGGTAGATTTAAGTTATATATTATCAAATAATTTGTGTTTATAGATAAAGAAAAAATTATGAAAGAATCATTAGAAGAAAATAAAGTAGCATTAGGAATTGCGTTTGGAGTAGTCTTTGGAATAATCATTGGAGCAGCTATCGATAATGTAGGACTAGGTATAGCATTAGGTATAGCATTAGGCGCAGCTTTGGGTTCTAAGATGCAAAAGGAAGATTCTTCAAGTGCAGAAAATTAAAAAATTAGCATAACCAAAAAACAAAATTATTACAGAGGAAAAAAATGGAATTAACTATCCAAAATATCTCAAAAACTTACCCAAATGGCGTTGAAGCGTTAAAAAATGTCAGTTTAAAAATCGGTAACGGAATGTTCGGACTTCTGGGCCCTAATGGAGCAGGTAAATCCACTCTTATGAGAACCATTGCTGCTTTGCAAGATAGCGATGAAGGAACCATCACAGTCGGTGATATTGATGTATCAAAAGACAAACAATCATTGCGAGAAATTCTAGGTTATTTACCCCAGGAGTTTGGTGTATACCCTAAAATATCGGCAAATGATCTTCTGGACCATTTGGCTGTTATGAAGGGAATCACAGATACAAAACAACGCAAGGAAGTGGTGGAATCCTTACTCCATCAAACAAACCTGTGGGAAGCAAAAGATCAAAAACTGGGAACTTATTCTGGTGGAATGAAGCAGCGTTTCGGTATAGCTCAAGCGCTCATTGGTGATCCAAAATTGATCATTGTAGATGAACCGACTGCAGGACTGGATCCTATGGAGCGAAACCGGTTTCATAACCTTTTGAGTGAGATTGGCGAAAATGTGATTGTGATCTTATCTACACATATTGTAGATGATGTAAGTGATCTTTGTAATAATATGGCCATTATCCTAAATGGGGAAGTCCATTTGGTTGGAGAGCCAATCCAATTGATTAAAAAACTAGACCAAAAAGTATGGAAAGGTCTTATTGAAAAATCAGAATTAGTGGAAATTGAAAAAGAAAATGATGTGATTTCTTCTCGCCTTTATCTGGGGAAAGTCCAGGTTAGAATACTTAGTGAATCACCTATTCAAAATGGGTTTGAGTCTGTAAGTCCTGAGATTGAAGATTTGTATTTTGCTACTATCAATGGTCTATCAATTAGTGGATCTAAATAGTATGTGGAAATATATTTTAAATTTTGAACTCAAATTAGGATTTAAGAAAACATCCGTTTTGGTTTATTTCTTGGTCTTTTTTGGTTTGGCATTTTTAATTGTAAATATTTTAGGTGGGGCCTTTACCGGTGCCCGAATTATTATAGGAAATGCCAACAATGATTTGAATGCTCCTTTGGTTATCGCCATGCTTCAAAATATTTTCTGCATTATTGGTGTTTTAATTTTTGCAGCAATGTTTGGGAATGCAGGGTATCGCGATTATGAATTTAATACTCATCCATTATTTTTTACAAAACCCATAAAACCATTCGATTATTATATTGGCAGATTTACCGGTGCATTTGTTGTAAGTATATTTATTCAAGCTGGATTTTCATTGGGAATGCTTTTTGGATTTCTAATGCCCTATTTAGATCAGGATGCCATAGGTCCGTTTAGTTTATACGCGTATCTCCATCCATTTATGATATTGGTCATTCCGAATATTTTTATGGTAGGTGCTTTACTTTTTATGTTGGCTGTTCTCACTCGTCGGATGCTACCGACTTATCTGGCATCAGTCGTTCTTCTGTTTGGATATCTCACAGCTGGAAATTTGGTATCCGATATAGAAACACGCTGGATTGCGGCTTTAATGGATCCTTTTGGCATAGAGGCGGTCAGTTTAGCTGCTAGATACTGGACGCCTGTGGAACAGAATTCAAATTTTATCCCTTTAAGCAAGTGGCTTTTACTCAACAGGCTAATTTGGCTCGGAGCCGGTGGTGTGTTTATGGGCATCGGTTTGTGGAAATTTGATTTCAAACATTCTGAGCCGGGAAAGTCTAAACGTAAAAAAGATGAAAAAATTGAGACTGCTGACAAACCAGTAATTAGTAGCGGATTTATTCATGCAATACCCGTTTTTAATTCAGCGACACTTTGGTTGCAGTTTAAGACCCAGATTTTCATCGAAATGAAACGGGCATACCGCGATCCCTATTTCATAGCCATCGCCGGTACAGCAGCAGGATTTCTGCTGCTGAACCAGCAAGCCATTGGCAATATGTATGGTGTTGATACACTTCCTGTAACACATATGGTCTTACAAGTATTGAGTGGGTCTTTTGCATTATTCATGTTAATTCTGATTACGTTTTATGCTGGGCAAATCGTTTGGCGAGAACGAGAATTGAAAGCAGACCAGATCATGGATTCCCTGCCAATCCCGAACTGGATTCCCATGGTTTCCAAATTGATCACCTTGATCTTAATTCCTGGTATTATGCTACCAGTACTTATGTTGATTGGAATTGCAGTTCAAACCTGGCGCGGGTTTTATGATTATGAAATTCATCTTTATCTCAAGCAACTTCTCCTCTTGGATTGGAGCGATTATGCACTATTGTGTGTTTTAGCTTTTTCAATTCAAACGGTGGTAAACCATAAATATTTAGGTCATTTCATTTTGATTCTCTATTTCCTATTTGGAATGTTTTCAGGGCAATTTGGGTTGGATCATACCTTATATCATTTTGGTTCAGGTTCCGGTGCACAGTATTCTGATATGAATGGCTTCGAGCCTTATGTCTGGAGACTTATCTGGTATAAACTCTATTGGGGAGCATTTGCCGTATTATTGGCTTTTGCCAGTAATTTATTCTGGAATAGGGGACTTACGGGTGATTTAAAATCACGATGGGCAACAGCTAAATACAGACTCACGCCGAAAATGAAAAATGGAATTATCACATTCGGACTCGTCTTCATTGGCTTGGGCAGTTTCATATTTTATAACACGAATATTTTGAATGAATATCACCGCTCGAATTATTGGGAAAAACTGTCTGCAGACTACGAGAAGACCTATAAAAAGTTCAAAGGTGTTCCGCAGCCAAAAATTACCGGCGTGAGTGGGGAAGTCCACTTATTTCCCAAAGAAGCGCGGGTTGAATTTTCCGGTGTATATCAAATGAAAAATAAAACGGGTTCAGTGATTGACACAATCCATACAAATTTTAATCGTCGTTTTCCATATTCTATCTATAAATGGTCCCGCCCATATGAGACAGTTTTCACTGACAGTTCTTACGGGTGGGATATGTATGTATTTGATCCTTCAATCCAACCGGGAGAAGAGTTTTCTTTGGAATTTTCCGGCGAAAAAATACGTACAGGGTTTTCCAATGGTGGAGTTGATCGGACCGTGGTAGAAAACGGGACCATGATCTGGAGTGGCGATTTGTTTCCTGACTTTGGGTACAATCCTGGAAGAGAATTAAGCTCTAAACGCACCCGGAAAAAACATGACTTATCCGAGACCCAAGACCCCATGCCTAAATATGATGATGTGGAAGGGAACAAACATGGTATTCTTGGTGATGATGCTGATTGGGTGGATTTTGAAGTAATCATGAGCACTGATGTGGATCAGATTGCTATGGCGCCCGGTTACATTCAAAAAGAATGGGAAGAAAATGGTCGACGATTTTTTCATTATAAAATGGACCAAAAGATTCACAATCTCTTTGCGTTTGTTTCTGCACGGTATGAGGTAATACAAGAAGAATGGAATGGGATTAATTTGGAAGTGTACCATCATTCAACTCATACGTACAACGTGGATAAACTTATGGAAGGGATGAAAAAATCCATCGAATATTATAATGAGTTGTATGGACCATATCCATACCGTCAATGTAGGATTTTGGAATTTCCGTACGGCAGTTATGCAGCATCCTTCCCCAACACAATTCCATTTTCTGAAAATATAGGTTTTGTCATGGATATAAATCCCGATGACCCGGAAGATTTGGATATGCCGTTTTGGGTTACGGCTCATGAAATGGGGCACCAGTGGTGGCCGCATCAGGTTTCTGGTGGGAATGTTCAAGGCTCAGCTTTCTTAAGTGAAGGATTGGCGGAATATTCTGCAGTATCACTATTAGCAAAAGAGAAAGGGGAGAAGCAGCTCCGAAAATTCCTGAAATATGAAATGGATAAGTATCTTAATGGTAGGTATCAGGAACAGAAATTTGAGCCCACAATCGTTCAGACAGAAGGTCATTCCTACATCCATTATAACAAAGCAGGGCTTATGATGTACACTCTATCTGATTTCATTGGCAAGGATGTGTTCAATGGCGCTTTGGGAAGATTCATTGACAAGTTTCGCTATCAATCAAATCCTTACACCAACATTGGTGAATTTGTAAAAACAATTCGGGAAGATACGCCGGATGACTTGCAATACCTCATTACCGATACGTTTGAAAAGATCACACTTTACGAGAACAAAGCAAAAGAAGCTTCAGCAGTTGAGAATGGAGATGGAACGTTTACAGTTACCATGGAAGTGGAAGCCAAAAAAGTCTACTCCGACAGTTTAGGTAATCAAACCAATGCTGTGCTCAACGATTGGTTGGAGATCGGTGTTTTAGGTGAAACGCTGGTTAATGGAGATATGGAAGAAATTCCAATCTATTTGAAAAAAGTGTTAATTACAGATTCTTTAACAACTTTTACAGTTGAAGTAGATCAAAAACCAATCAAAGCAGGAATTGACCCTATGCACAAATTTGTGGATCGAGATTCGGATGATAATCTGGTACGGGTTATCATTGAAGATGGAAAAAATCCCAATAATATTTAAATTAATTTTAATTCCACTGCTACCATTTCAATTTCTGTTTATTCCCAAAAATAAATTCTTAAGACATTAATAAATGAAAAAACGAATATTCCCATTTTTACTCCTAACCTTTCTTCTATCTGAAAAAGATTATTTTCAGCAACACGTTGCTTATGATATCAGTGTAGAATTGGATGACAAGGCGCATACCCTTTCCGCCTACGAAAAGATCATCTATACCAACAATTCACCGGATACACTGAACTTTATCTGGTTCCACCTTTGGCCCAATGCCTATAAGAATGATTCCAGCGCATTAGCGCAGCAATTTCTACGTTTGGGAAGCACCCGTTTTAAGTATACGAAGGAAAAAGATCGAGGCTATATTGACAGCTTAGATTTTTCCATAGATGGCATCGATGCAGAATGGCAGTTTCATCCTGATTGGATTGATGTTGCAAAAGTAACCCTGCCCAAGCCCTTGCCACCAAAGGGAATTGTTACCATTGAGACACCATTTTTTGTAAAACTACCGAAAGTAATCTCACGCCTTGGGCATACAGGAAAGCACTATGAAATAACTCAATGGTATCCCAAACCGGCCGTGTATGACAAGGACGGCTGGCACCCTATGCCGTATTTGAATATGGGAGAGTTTTATAGTGAATTTGGATCTTTTGATGTCAAGATAACTTTGCCTAAAAATTACAGGATTATGGCTACTGGAGATTTAGTAAATAGTGAGACTGAACTTGCGTGGCTGGATTCCTTAGCTAGTATCGGTGATTCCTTGAATACGCTAGAAGATAAGGAATTCAAGAAAGCTATAAAAAAATTACAGAAAGAAAGAAAAAAGGCAAAAAAGAAAAAGAAAGATACGGATGCGGAATCTGAAGATTCAGTGGTTGTGAAAACGGTCCACTTCAAACAGGATAAGGTTCATGATTTTGCCTGGTTTGCCGATCCTTACTGGATCGTACAAAAAGGAAAACTGTGGCTGGAAGATTCTACAAGACATGTCACCCTTTGGAGTATGTATCTCCCAAAAAATGCAAAACTCTGGAAATCTTCAATTGAGTATTTACATGACTCTGGATACTGGTACAGCAGGTTCTATGGAGATTATCCTTATAATCATATCACTGCAGTTGATGGTGATATGTCCGCCGGAGGAGGAATGGAATACCCAAATATTACGGTCATTTCCAGATCTGGTTCGGCAGACCTTTTAGAGTTTGTTATTATGCATGAGGTAGGGCATAATTGGTTTTACGGTATATTGGGGAATAACGAGCGTGACCATACCTGGATGGATGAGGGTTTAAATGAATACACAAACATCCGGTATTGGGAAAAAAAGTATTCTGAAAGAAATAATCAAGTTCTCCTGCAAGATTTTATCCAGAATAAAATCGGAATAGGGAAGGATTTTGACATTCACTGGTTCCATTATTTACAATTTGCTGGATCTCCGAAGAGTAAAGATGCTCAGCCATTGAATATCTCTGCTAATGATAATTTTAATAATAATAATTATGGTCAGAATTATACGAAAACCGCTGTAATGATGCGCTTTTTACAGCATTATCTTGGCGAAGAAAAGATGGATGAGATCATGCAAGATTTCTATGAGACCTGGAAGTTTCGTCACCCTCAGCCGGATGATCTCAAATTCTTTTTTGATAAGCATATTGATGAAGATGTGAATTGGTTTTTTGAAAACGTTTTTGAAAAAACCAGTTATATTGATTTTGGTATTTCAAAAAAAGGTAACATGTTTTGGTTAACGAATTTCGGTACCTTCAATGTACCTGTGGAAATTTCTTTTTATAATGAGTCAGGAGAAGAGATCAGCAGGTCATGGATTAGGACAAAAGAACAAATCACTCAACTAGATGCGCCGCCAAATACCGCCAGTGCCACGATTGATCCGGACCAATATATGCCTGACATTGACCGCACAAACAATGCTACCCGGCGAGGATTAAAAACACATTTTATTTTTGATAAACCCAGCTACTACGACAGGGATATTTACGTTGTGCCCTGGCTTTTTTCGTATAACACCTATAATGGATTTACACCGGGTTTGTTTTTATTGAACGGTTTTCTTCCCGGGTACGACAAGCGTTCTGTGGGATTGAATCTGATGTATGACTTCAAGAATAATAAACCGGTTGGCGAATTGTCCTTCGGCAAGGGCTTCGATCAAATATCTGTTTTCCATTCAGTTGCCTGGAGTATGAAAATTGGGGCCATAGCCGGCAGGAGTGGGTTGACTCTGGGTTTCAATGGAACCATGAAAAAGCCATTGTCTAAAAGTCCAATAGCAAAAGTGGATGCTGATATTTTTTATCATAATCTCAATAGGGACGCGTTGGATCCGGAACTTTACGATTCAGGAAAATTTGTAATTGCTTCCATAAAACTCGAGAAACGGTGGCGTCCAAGTATCTTTAAAAGTTATTCTATCGGTTCACAGATTAAAATGGGTAATGGATTCATGAAAGGCAGCTTGAATTCCGGGTTTACCTACAGGGCGTCAAAAAAGATCAAAACGTCATTATTTGCTGGACTTGGATCCTTTTTGGTTTCTAATAATATTCCCCGGCAATACCGTTATTACCTGAGTGGAACTGTAGATCCCGACTTCGAACAACTCGTGATTGACAGAATGGGAGGGACCAGCAGCGATTTCAAAGTGCTTCATAATACCTACCATGGTTCCGGTATGAGGGGGATTGTAGTTGAAGACCCAATGCTTTCCACAGATAAAATGTTCTGGCGAATCAAAATTGATCAATCTCTACCCGTTTTTCCTGGAAATATTTTCTTTGATATTGCTGGCAGTCCCGGTTTTGAAACATCGCAATATGCGGCCGCCGGAATCGAATTTGGACCGATTATCATTCCACTGTATCAAAGTTGGGAGGCTGATTCCACAATACCAAAGGGTCTCGACTGGTTTAGGGATAGAATACGGCTAAAGATATCAATATCACTGTAAAAGAGAATATATAACAATTGATGATCTATTAAAGAAAATACAGCCATCGTTTGCGAATTTTGAAAGACTTGACAGATTCACAACAAAATTACTATTCAGTCTGGATAGGCAATAAAATGTAAACAGGATTCTTTTATAAATGATGTTATTCATTGTAAATTGGATCTCGCCTAATTGCTATAAAACGACATATTTACGGGGGATTCGTACATGTCAAATTGGAATAAAAATCAATTCATCGACCATCTTAGAGAAGAGTGTAGCAGAGAAGTGGCTAAAGTTGGCGTGTCTATAATCGATTTTACAGAACGTCATGCTGATGATATTTCTTGGGGAAGAGGTGGAGATCATGGAACGCTCACTTTTAGATGTAATTCAGATGAAGGGCCATTGCCACTTTTCCATATGACATCCACGGGGCAATTGAACCTACAAATCAACTTTATGCGACATAAAGAGATTCCACCTATGGTTATCCGTGATATTGTTCTAAAGTTGGAATCAAACTTCTTACGAGATTATAATCCAGTTGAATATCCAAGTGATGTTTTTGTGCCTATGGATGAATTATTTCATACCGAAAACCAGGTTGAAAAATTTCTAAAAACTATGGAAGGCTGCACTTACAGGCTTAAACAATAAGTTTTTTAAAAAAAAATAACCACTAGAGCCCCATATCGATAATTGGTATGGGGCTTTTTTTATGACACAATGGAACTATATTTATGAGATTAGTTAATTCCATCTAACATTTTATTTTGAATTCATGAAAATTTATCTTCCACTATTATTATTAATTGAATTATTGATGGGGTCAACTGGATCTCTATCCGGACACATCCGCGATGCATCTACTCATCAGCCTTTGATAGGTGTTAATGTAATTGTGAAAGGTAGTATTCTGGGAGCAGCGACGGATCAATTTGGAAATTTTATTTTAGATGATGTACCTGTTGGGAGTTATACTATTTATGTATCAATGATTGGCTATAAATCTGTGAATCGATCTAATGTCCATGTTGTACCAAAACGAACTACAACAATTAATTTTAGTCTGCATCAGAGTATACTTGAAGGAGATGGTGTTGAAGTAACAGCAACATATTTTGAAAAAATAAAGGATGCGGTTACAAGTAGTAGAACAGTAGATATTGAAGAAATTCGTTCAGATCCAGTGGGCGCCTATGATATTATGGCAATGATGCAGGCTCTACCTTCTGTTATTTCGGGGACAGACCAATCCAATGAAATTATTGTACGAGGAGGGTCTCATGGTGAGAATCTGTTTGTAATGGATTTTCTAGAGATCCCTTATCCAAACCATTTTCCTGAACAAGGCAAAGGTGGTGGCCCAGTTACAATGATAGATACAGAATTTATTGAACGAATTGATTTTTATGCTGGTGCTTTTCCTGCTAGATATGGAGAAAAACTTTCATCTGTAATGGATGTAACTCTAAGACAAGGGAATCGAGATAAACATGAACAACAAATTAATCTAAGTATGGCAGGATTTGGTCTTACACTTGAAGGGCCACTAAATTCTAAATCTACGTATCTCTATTCTCTGAGCAGATCTTTCCTTGATTTTGTTATTTCATCTGCTGGCCTACAGGCGGTACCTAAATATTGGACAAGCCAAGGAAAGATTACTTATGATTTGTCCAATACTCAGAAAATTTTTATCAATTTTATTGGTGGTATTGATGATATTAATATTCAAGGTGAGAACAATCCACAACTTCGAGGTGCAGAAAATGTGGCTTATTCATCCTGGCAAACAACGCTAGGCTTAACCTATAAAAATCTATTCTCAAAAAAAGGATATTTTCAGTCTTCATTTGGAAAGTCTCTGGTTACACTAAAAGCAAAAGTGTATGAAGTGGATCAAAACTTGAACCGAAATTATTATTTTAATCGAGATGATTTAGAAGATGATTTTTCTTTTCGTAGCGAGATTGTTTATAAATTTTCAAATTATTTAGATATGAGTAGTGGATTAACAGCTAAACATATGCGATTGGATTATGATAATTGGTTCAAAAGTAATCCAACTTATTTATATGGATATTCTTTATCTGATGGTGAACAACCTACTTTTGTGTCAGATAGTTTATTTAAGGTTTCTTATTACCAAAATTCCAATACGATTGTGACTGTTTTAGATTCTATTGGCGAATTGGATATCCTTAAAACAAATGCAGATTTATCTTATCAAAAATACGGTGGATTCTTACACTGGAATTTGATTCCCTTCTCTAGTTTAGAATTATCTCTGGGAGCTCGCTTTGATTATATTTCCTTTACTGAAGAATCAGATATTTCTCCAAGGATGGGATTAAAATATCACTTAACACCAACATTGAACTTTAATATGGCTGCTGGTCGCTATTTTCAGCCACCCTTCAATGAATATTTGAACTCGGTTCGGGGTAATCCAAAAGAATTAAGAAATTATTACGCAGATCAAGTGGTTGGAGGGCTTGAGTTTTTTCCTTCATCTGATTCACGGATTACCTTGGAGTATTACATAAAAGAATATGCTGATATGGTGACATTTGAAATGTTAAAAGGGTCAGATGGTCGTGACAGTTTAAATTATTACAAACGTATCAATGGTGGTGAAGGACGATCAAGGGGTTTAGAATTATATATACAGAAAAAATATTCTAATAATTGGTACGGATCCTTTTCATGGTCTCATTCAATTTCAGAAGGTATCGACCCTAGGACCAAGGAGTATTACCCATGGAAATATGATTACCGTAATGTAATTAATCTCGTGGGTGGCTATAAAATAAAATATAAAGATTATGATTGGTATGGTAGTTATAAAAATTCAATGATTGCAAAACTATTTTCCTGGCTTCCATTTATGCCTAGTGATGAAAATCAAATCAGTCTAAAATACAGGTATATGGGTGGTCAGCCCTACACACCTAAACATTATGACCATAATATTAGGGAGTGGTACACCAATGCGGATGATGAATGGAACACCGAACGCTATGGACATTATATTCGCATCGATTTGATGCTACAGCAACGATTTCATTATGAAAAAGTTAATCTGGTTGCATTCTGGGATATCATGAATATTTTAAACCGTAAGAATCCCTATGAATATATGTATCTAGATGATGGTTCTAAAATTATGAGTTGGCAATATACAACGTTCCCTGTGGGTGGCCTGATATTGGAATTTTAACATTGTTTTACCCATTAGCTTTTCTTATCGTTGAATAGAGAAAAGTTTTCATATGCGTAAAATAAGTAATTCATTATTTTATAACGTTAATTAAACAATGATAAAATTAATCCCAGTCCTATTTCTTCTTCCTTTTCTTTTTGCAACGGATCGATTTGAAGGTGAACTGCCTATTGGTTTAACCGAAGAAGAAAAAACAAGATTTCACGAAGTTTATAATATGGGTCGCGAAACAGATCCACCTCCGGGACCAATTCGAAATATTGCTGAATATGAAAGAATGGAAGGCGTGTTGATTCGCTATCCTTTTGGGATTTCCACAGCCGTGATCGCCGAAATGAGCGAAGATGTAACCGTCTATTGTCTGGTTTCATCCAGCCAGCAGAATTCTGCTAATTCTTCTATGGCAAATGGTGGCGTGAATATGGAAAATGTTGTTTATGTCACAGGATCTACAGACAGTTACTGGACCCGAGATTATGGCCCCTGGTGGGTTGTAGATGGAAACAGGGATGTATCTGTTGTTGATTTCACCTACAATCGTCCTCGTCCTAATGATAATCAGGCCCCGACAAAAATGGCGAATTATTTGGATGTGCCTTATTTTGCTTCAGATATTGTTCATGCCGGCGGGAATTATATGACGGACGGACTGGGGACATCCGCATCAACGGATCTTGTATATGTAGAAAATTCCATTCCAAATTCACAGGTACTCCAGATCATGGAAGATTACTATGGAATTGAGACCTACCATGTATTAGATGATCCTAATAACACTTACATTGATCATATTGATTGCTGGGGGAAATATTTAAGCCCAACTAAAGTATTGATTAGGGAAGTACCCACAAGCCACGCCCAGTATGATGAAATAGAAGCAATAGCTACTTACTTCGGAAATTCTACGAACGAATGGGGGGAACCCTGGGATGTTTACCGAATCTGGACCCCCAATGATCAACCTTACACAAATTCATTGATTTTGAATGAAAAAGTATTGGTTCCTGTCACCGGAAGTAGTTGGGATGATGAAGCAATTGTATCTTACGAAGAAGCCATGCCAGGATTTGATATTATACCCTTTACGGGATCATGGGAATCCACAGATGCTTTACATTGTAGGATAAAAGGAATTCCAGATCTTGAGATGCTCCAGGTTTTTCACAATCCCATTAACGAGAGTACCGAAGCAATTGATAATGGATACCCCGTAGAAGTTATTATTGATGACTTAAGCGAAGCAGGTTTAATCGAAGATTCCATCAAAGTTTTTTGGAAAATTCCCAGCATGAATGATTGGAATTCAGAATACCTTTATGGATCTGATATTCCGGAAGAACCCAACACTTGGTCAGGATGGATACCAACGCAGGAAGAAGGTACGATCCAATATTATATTCAGTCTGCTGATTCATCGGGGCGAATTGAAAATAGTCCACTGGCTGGTTGGCATGAATTTTGGGCATTGCCTCCAAATACCTGTTTGGAATGGGATTTAGGTGATATGAACAATTCGGGTAACATTGATGTTTTTGATATTCTGCTTTTGGCTGATTATGTTAATTCCGGCTATTTTCCGGGCAGCTGTCCACAAACAGTTTCAGATATAAACAGTGATGGAAATCTGAATGTTATTGATGTGATTTTTTTAGTGAATATGATTATTTATCCGTGATTATTCACCGGATTTTCTGGTTCTATATTTGTCCTTAGTTTATCAAAAGGTTCTCCGATAGTCTATCCATAACTAGGATCGAGATATATATGTCAGAAAAACATCCATTTCTTTATGAGCCCACTACGGCTATCACCGATTACATTATTTTTATTTTGGGTATTACCTTTGGATGGTTTACTCTTTCTATCCCAGATTCCCAATTTCATCAACTTTGGGGTACATCTTTTATCACCATAGCCATTGGTGCACTTTTAGGTGGAACTACTCACGGATTTGGCCCAAAATTATCCCAGATCCCCCAAACAGTTATTTGGCGGGCAACATTGATATTTGTTGCTGCAACCAGTTTACTCTTAGCCATGTCTACTGCTTTAGTCTTTGTGACCGGGAAAGGAGAGGATGCACTATACATTACCGCTGGAGTTCTCCTTATAAGCTTTTACAATCGTATTCGCACTCAGGATAATTTTCGATCAGTAGTCATATTCTATTTACCCTTGATGGGGATTTCCTTTATTGGATTTCTAGTAGCATTTTTCTATTATGGAATGACAGGTGCACTATCCATTTCAATTGGATTGTTGGTGAGCCTTGCTGCATCTTGGGTGCAAGTCATGAGAATATCACTTCATGAGAATTTCAATCATAATGATCTCTTCCATGTAATCCAGATGTTGGGAATGTATTTAATGTATAGCGGAGGATTGGAGATTCCACCGTTCTAAATAATTTTGATTAAAACTCTTGATTCCAAACCCCAAATCTTAATTTTTGATCTTAATCCTTATCCTCTTCCAAATATTCATATAAATTTGCCCGCTATTTTTAGGAGAAAACGTGAAAGTTGACGTTAAAATAATTAATGATTACACCCGGGAAATTTCGATAGAAGTTCCTTGGAGTGAGTTGGAGTCGGACTTCAATTCAACAATTAAAAAATTTAGTCGAAAGATTAAAATGCCAGGGTTTCGTCCGGGTAAAATCCCATTGGATCGCTTGATGCAGCAGTTTCAATCCAACATTGAAGCAGAATTTATGGAAGATAATATTCAGAAATTTTATCTCCTGTCTGTCCAACAAGAAGAAATTATTCCGGTAAACCAGGCAGAGATCAGCGATGTCCATTTCCATATGAACGAGCATTTTTCATTCATGGCAAAATTTGAAGTTGAACCGGAGGTGACCTTGCCCAACATGAAATGGAAATCATTAAAAGTGCAACGTTCAAACTATATTCATGATGAACACGATATTGAAGATGCTATTACTCAATTAAAGAAGGCACATGCCACCATCACCACTGTGGAAGACGGTGCCAAGGAGGGGGATTATCTCATTTGCACACTCCAAAAATTGGATGTATCAGGTGTGCCCATCATTGGCAAAAAATACGAGAAGCAATACCTCCGGGTGGGAAAAGGATCTTTCA
>Ga0308019_10001144_pt1 | contig 16399 bp, 14 predicted proteins | sample Neamet284_FD_203135 | JGI IMG/M metagenome (GOLD analysis project Ga0308019, IMG submission 203135) | Marine microbial communities from water near the shore, Antarctic Ocean - #284 | ecosystem: Environmental > Aquatic > Marine > Unclassified | place: Southern Ocean | collected 2014-10-01 | reverse complement strand
TCGATGGTATTAATTCCATCATTCACTGTTTACTTTGCTGCAAAAGCGAAAGAAAACAAAGACCAGGTAAAATTACAAGAATCTGAAAATCAGGTGAAAGCATCGATTGAAGAATCTTGAGATGCTCCTCTTCCCAATTGCCTCATATATATTGATGGCATGTGGCACAATGAGCGTCATGAAGAAGTTTGTAGCATTTCTCCTTCTGTGTCTCTTGGTGGGAAGCAGTATCCCAACATCCCAAGGAGTGGGAATAACGAATTCTTCTCACAAATCAATTTCTGCTCGTGCGACCGGTGTGGATGTTACCATTACCGATGTTTCGTTCACCTACACAACTCTGGGTGATGAAGAACAATACCGTATGTTTTCATCGAATCACCCAGTCGTAAATTTTAACCGCCCTTCCATGCTCTATGTTGTTGATACTGTAGTGGATGTCCCGATAAATGTAGATGTCATGATTGAAAATATTGGAACAGCATCATCCGGAACGATTGATGTAAATATCAAGGTTCTTCATAATGAATACAGTTTATTCGAAATGATTAATGAAACGGTACAGTTGGGGTCACTCAGTGGAGGTAATTCGAATTCAATTTCGAAAATATTCACTCCCACCTATGCAGGTAATCACACATTGGTCATTCGTGCGACTTCATCAGTGCTCGATGATAATGCTCAAAATGATCAACACACAGGAAGCCTAACCGTTGCAAGCAGTTACTTCAATTGCGATTCATTGGTCGGTTGGACGGTTGGAGCACAATGGGGGACAAGTACCGATACTTCCCTGTCCATGGGCAACAGTTGTCATGTTGGTAATGGTCAATCTTCAAGTTACACCAATAATCTTGTTACTTCTTTGGTAACACCGGTCATGGATATGTCCGATGCGGTATCAAATCCGACACGAACAAATGGTTTGAGTTTCTTTTATACTGGAAGCGTTCAGTTTCCTAATGATGCTTTAAAAATTCAAGTTCTTACAGCGATGGGTAGTTGGCATCAGTTGGGTAGTATCAGTAACACTATTGATCAAAATTTCGGTGATGGAGCAGATTACCAAACATTTTCAATAAATAACGCTGGTGCAACTTCACCACTCATACCTATTCCACAGGAGCATTTTCACAGCCAAACACAATTCCGATTCTTGTTTGAATCCGATATTCAATACACCGATATTGGCTATTACTTCGATGACCTTGTCTTTGTGTACGACCAAAAAGTCCGTCCGGAGGAATTTGCACTCTCTTCAAATGGAATTTCTACCGTAGGTTCGGTTCCCGGTCAATGGGGTATTGTACGGGTGGAAATCACCAATGATGGAAACATTTCAGATTCTCTATTACCTGAAGTAATCGGTTTGCCTGTAGGTTGGGGTGCTTATTTCTCCAACGTGAATGGTGTTTCAATCAATACACAAGATGGTATACTCTTGGCACCTGGCGAATCGAAAGTGATTGATATAAAAATACAACCGGGCCAAAATGCAACAACAGGACTCCACCAAATGACATTCAAAGGAACCTCAAGTCAGTATTTAGAAGTCAACACAACACTGCCGATGCAATTTCAAGTTGTACCTGAAAGAGAGCCGTATATCGTAAAACCCGATAATCCACAACCTTGCCCCCCTGGAAATACCTGTTCTTTTTCAATAGAGATACAAAATTTAGGCGATGCCACCGATGTATTTGAGTTGACAATTGATCGTTCAACACTGCCTATAACTTGGGATGTAAATTTGGCGTGGACTCAAGAGTCAAGTATACTGGTTCGGACAGACTCGCCTGTAGATGTTGAGTTCACTCTAACCATACCGACCGATGCAATTCCAGATTCAAAGTTCAGTTTCTCTTTGACTGCAATTTCACAAAATGATTCTGTTCGAAGTCATACACAAAGTATCGAGGTCTCTGCTTCGATGATTAGTAATGCGTCGGTAGGAATATCAGTTGAACAAATGCAAAGGGATTTGACGATTGATGCTGGAGAGACTCTCTCTATCGAATTCACAATTTGGAATAATGCAAGTCGACAGGATATTTTTTCTATATCACTCCTCCATGATCCTGCCGAACAATGGATTATTGAACTACCAACTCTCAACAACGCGGTCATTAATGGTGAATCATCAACATCCTTCATGATAGATATCACCGCACCATCAAATGGTCAAGCAGGAGATAATGCTCCGGCAATCACACCCGTCATAACATCAATAAGAAGCGGAATGGTATTCCAGGGGGCGCCTTTTGATGGTATCGTCGTGAGTACCGTTAGTGACCTTGAGCTACGCCTTATTGAATCACCACACAGATTAACACCAGGTGTTCCGTCATTGTTGCTCATGGAAATAGAGAATAATGGAAACGGTCAAGTTTCCGCATCACTCACGAGTGATACAATACCCGATACCTGGGATTGGTGGATGAAGATTGATGATGCAAATCACTCCGGTTCCATCGAACTTTCAGCGCCATATGATAGTGAAGATGTGGTGGATATCGAAGTATGGATTCTGCTACCAAGTACGGAGAAGGCAGGTGAAGTCCATTCGATTTCCTTTTCGGTTGTAAACAGTGATGGTCTGATGGACCTTGAAGTGAATGATAACAGTATTTCATTTAATTCAATAACGGGATCAGTTCGAATACCGGAGTTACTTGCGAATATAAGCGAAACGACTGCGAGTGTAGGCGGTACTAGTTCCGTGAACATCACGGTGAAAAATATTGGAAATGCCGTCGATGACAATTTTATGGTCATCGCCTCTGTATCAACATCACCACCAAATCCAGATTTGATTGCCTTCCTAAGTATCGGTACTTCTGGCGCATCACGCCCATTTGATCAGTACAATATCTTTATGATGGATGCTGGCCAAGAAATAATGCTTGTCGTCGAAATAATCATTCCAGAGGATATGCCACTCAATACTCGTATTGTTGTCTCGTTTGAAGTGATGGCTGGAGAAGATCTTGAGTTGAGGCCTTACGAATTAAAACATGAAATTTTGATACTTGTTGACAAGCAACGTGTGATGGATGCGGAAATGAGTCTTCAATCAGAACAAATTTTCACAACAGGAATTCCCGCACCGTTCTGGATTAATGTCACCTCCACTTCGACACAGGCTGAACAATATCTGCTCACTGTTGAACAACCAGAACAATGGCAAACAGTGTGCCAGGGCATATTGGTGAACGAATCGGGGCAACAACTGGAACATGCAGCAGGACATTTAGATCCCGAATATACTGACTTGATGTGTGAATTACATCGGACCGGTGGTGAAACAGATGGTGAAGTAAGAATTACGATTGAAACTACCGATGGCGTACTCAGTTGGACTGATAGCCGCACTTTTAGTTTCACTCCTGAAAATTTGGATAGTTTTGAAATGAGTTCTGAAATGATTGCAACATCGATTGCTGGAGTTCTGTTTGTGGCTATTCTCATGACTCTTCTTTTAAGAAAAAGACGAGGCGAAACTGAATATGATGACTCGAATGGTTTGGAACCACAACCGGAACAAGCACCAAGTGGACCACTTGTGTCTTCGAAAGGTCCACCCGTTTCTAACAACGTTGAAACTACCTCTGCCTATCAAACTCACTCTCAAGCAACAGTTCCAGTTCAAACTTCACCTCAATTACCCCCAGAAGGCCTCCCCCTCGGTTGGACGATAGAACAATGGCATTACTATGGCCATCAATATAACGATACGGAAAAATAAGGTACCCGATTCAAGAGGCTTAACATATGGAATCGATGGTTTACCCACCCGTGTGGTACTTGCTATGGCTCCTCATTGCTGTTTGTGGCGTTGGGACATGGTTTCTAAGGAACTTTACTGAGAGAGTGGAAGCAACGCGACTTGTTGCATTCACCGGTGTTGCATCCATGTCCGTCATGGTCATTTGGACATTCACAGAATTTTGAGGCTTTAATATGGATCTAGCAGATGCTGATAATCACCAGTATTCTGGAACTTATCCTTGTCGTTTACCAGTGTGGTGGGCTCGTGTGGGCGAAATTGGACCGCATATAGAAGAAGATGGAATTACTGGTAAAAAAGTGGTACTTCGAATCGAAAAACGTTTTACACGCTTTGAGCGATTATTGGCAAGATTATTTCGCGCTCCAAGAGAAGTACGCAGGCCTCTTGACACGATGAACAGTATGCTTTGGGAACTCTGTGATGGCTCGAGAAACTTCCAGACAATATGTATTGCAATGGACGAATTATTCAATGAAAGCATTGCTCCAGCCGTCGACAGAACTGCATCTGGAATCGATGCATTGAAATCTAGAAATCTGATGACATGCCTCGGCCAAAGTTTCACCCTCAAGTGGAATATCGGCCCAAATCAAACTCCAACTCATCAGACACTCGGGAAAATTGATGAAGACAGTGGCTATGATATTCTACCGCGAACAAGTGTCGAAGAACATTTCATTGAAGTAAATCAACAAGACAATCTACAGGACGCCCAATCCGAGTAAAATTGCCATTATCAAACCAAGGTCGTTCCATTAAATGGCCGTGCTTCGATAGAAATCGTGCGACTGATTCAATACTTGCCCGGTCGACATCAGGAGAAGCAATCTCTTTGAATGCCTTATCTGTCCATCGTACCGCCAGACTCAAGTCCCCTTCAAGACGTGAGAGGAGTGAATGAAGAGTGTCATAATCAAGAGGAAACGTCAAATAAAGATGAATGTCGATATCGAGAGAAGATGCCTCGCATAATTCGACGGCTTGTCGAGATTTAGAACACCGTGGATTATGATAGAGTACAGCCATGGAACTTCCTCTAATCTTTGACTTAAAGTGGTTGCCAAACCAACCGGAATCCAATTCCGTCACTGTGATGACTCATCAATGCAGAACCCCTTGACGAACATCGTGTCGAGTCAGATTCAGTAAACCATGAGCCACCACGATGAACTCGGCGTGTCGAAGTACCTTGTATTGGAGATTGACCACCTTTATGAGATTCGTAATTTTGTTCAAAGGAATCTTCACACCATTCAGATACTTGTCCATGTAAGTCTAAAAAACCCCACGGGTTTGGCTTTTTCTGACCAACTTCTCGGGTACTTGCTCCGGAATTACCTGCATGCCAACCGTGGTCGCTTAAGTCTCCATCTCTGTTACCAAAAGCCCAACGAGTCGTCGTATCAGCACGTGCAAGAAATTCCCACTCAGCCTCCGAAGGTAATCGCCAAATACCACGTACACCAAGGCGCTCAGTATCGTGATCAAGTTCATTGAAAAGAGTCAAAAAATCATGTACTTCAATCCAAGACACCTGTTCAACCGGTCGAAGTCCTGCAGCCCAACCATCAGTAAACGCTGAAGGATTGTTACCCATAATCGTCTGCCAATGGGCCTGAGTCACTGGACGTTCGCCACAAAAAAATGGCTCGGTTATACTGACATGATGTGTGGGTTGTTCAGAACGAGTTCCTTTGGCATCACCCATTAAAAAATTTCCAGGCTCAACCAAAAGGTATCGGCCGCCGTAATCATCGTCGAAAAATGGACGTTGTTCAGTCATCCGACTCACTCACTCTGTGATGCAAAAAGAGTAGAAGTATTCATCACTGAATCGACCAAAGCGTGAAGACGATTCTTGGCATCCTCATCTGCCAAATTTCCTTCTTCATCAAACGCCTCTTTCACATGACCAACCGCCAATTGTTCAGGTACCGGCCAGGCGTGAAGCCAACGAAGCATAATGCGCATATGATTGAGAGTATTCGAATTTTCCATACCTCCAAGTGTAGACATGAGGCCGAATGCCTTTCCGCCAATGTGCTTATCATAAAGCCAATCAAATGTGTTTTTCATGACACCCGACATAGTACCATGGTATTCAGGCGAACATATCAAGAATGCATCACAAGATGAGGCAAGAGTTTGAAATTCCTTGACATTAGGATTGTCCCAGCATCCATCTTCTCCAACAAAGGGAAGGGGTTTTACAGCACAGTCCCAAAAAATTATTTCCGCGCCTTTGGATTCCGCATAAGAAAGTGCAAGATTCACCATCATGCCACTTTTCGATGTCGTACGATACTCTCCAGAGAGGCCGAGAATACGAAGTTGTGTCTGTGTCATGTTGTCGACTTTGGTCGGCGGCATTTGAATATAGTGTGTATTTCCGTAGTACAAAGAGAAGCAACGCTTATGCCGGTCGCATAACCGCTTTGGATTGGTGACACGATGAACGGAACCGGTGCACATCCTTCAAACCCCTCAGATTCGAATGCTGTTTCTGATGCTGTAGCTGAATCCATGGCCGCAGCACTCCGTTCAGCAGGATTAGGAGATGCGAATGAGCATGCTGAAGCGGAGCCAATGGGATATTCAGAGAATGTCCTCGAGCGCATTCTTCAGGAACATTCTATATCTGACCGAGATGGATTTCTTACCTTTGCTCATTCTATGGACGAAGATGAAAACAATTACCTTCGAGAAGAAGAACTTCAAAATGCCGCAAAAGAATGGGTATCGGCACAAACACAGAGCCAAGAAGTTGAAGAAGATACGGACGATGAAAACTCGGTTGATTTTTTACTCCAACTCGGTGAGGAATGTTCTCGAAAAAATGATTCAAAAGGTGCTCTCACTGCCTTCAATAAGGCAATTGCATTAGACCCTTCATGTGATATGGCATGGTTTAATCGTGGTGTTTTACTCGAAGCTGAGCAAGATGCGCGTGGTGCACGTCAAGCATTCCAAATCTGCCTCGACATCAACCCCGATAATGCTCCGGCTACAGCAAACATTGCGACTCTACTCGAGAGAATTGGTGATGATTCTGCTGCCTATGAAATGGCAGTCCGTGCGTTGCATTTCTTCCCTGGGCATCCGTTGTTACTCGATGTTAAAAACAGATGTGCTGAAAGCGATGAAAGTATTCCAATTGAATCCATGCCATTGCAATCTCCAACTCAAACATATGATGAACAGCAAGTTGCTGAAGTTATGAGAGTCGTTGGAGTCAGCAATAAAGATGCTGTACTCGCTGAAGCAATCCATCATGACCTCGATGAAAACAGGCACCTTGAATATCAAGAACTCAAATCTGCTGCAGAAGTTGTTGCAGCCACACAAGAGATTCAACAGGTAATTGAACAAGTCGAAGAACCGGTAGTCCCTCAGCCTCAACCAGTTATTGAAGTACCGATAGTAATACCAATTGACTTGGATGAATTGGTCGAACAAGCTACAACCTTGATTCGCTCAGGGGAGGCGAAATCGGCATTGGAATTGCTCAGCCCTCATCTCAAAACTATTGGGTCTGAACACGCTGGTGCATGGAGAATCGCTGGAGGAGCAATGGCTCGACTTGAACTCGATGACCACGCTATCTCTGCCCTTGAACATGCTCAATCACTTGACCCAAATCAAGGATCTGGTTGGTTCAACTTAGGATCTATTCATCAACGAAAAGGTGAAGATTCTCGCGCTATTGAATGCTATGTGAAGGCAATGAATGTTCAAGCAGATTATTTGAAGGCTGCAATGAAGTGTAGCCAACTCTGCAACCAAACCGGTGATGTAGAAAACTATCTCAACTCCACTCGAATACTCCTTCAAATTGAACCAAATAATCCTGCTCGAGCAGACTTTATTCGAATTCTTATTGAATTAGCCGAAGGAGAGGCGGATGTATTGGAATCTTCACAAGGACTCCCGCCAACGCTTCCAGAGGGCCCACATTTGGCCCAAGAGGCTCTTGAATACTTGGGGGATGGCGAAACTGAATTCCATGCTCGTGCCTATACTGCTGCCAAGAATGATGTTCAGGCAGTAACCATTTGGAAATCAATGATAAAAATAGATGGTCAAAACCCTTACATTTGGAGAGGACTCGCTCGTTCACTCGAATCAGCAGGGGATTTAGAAACAGCCCAGAAATGCCATCGAAAGGCTGACCAACTCAGTGGCAACCATCCAGTAGAAGCAATTGCTCCAGCCCCTGTTGAACAGGCATTTGTTGAACCTGCTCAACCTCAGCCAACTGAGATTGCAGACGACCAACAAGAGTCTCAGACTGATTATTACATGAATGCTCTGGGATTACAGTCTCATCCTGAGCCACAGACTGAGGAAATGATTCCCACAACTGTGCAACCTGATTCATCACTGCTGATTGATTCAGCGCAAGCGCTTATTTCACGCCCTCAGCAACAACAGCCATTGGCAGTTGAACAACAAACTCAACCTTCATTTGACCTGACCCAAGCAGCACTTGAAACACAACAATTGGCATCTGCAACAGTCAATACTGAAATAAATTCAAGTTCTGTTGCAAATCAAGATGTGGCGTGGTATAATCAAGGTGTTGGACTGATTGAAGCGAGTAAATTTAGAGAAGCACTTTCATGTTTTGACCGAGCACTCCCCTCATTTGCTGGTGATGATGATATGATCATTCGAATCCTCAATGGTCGTGGAAACGCATATTATTATCTTGAAGAATACCCTAAATGTGTCGAAGCATATCATCAGGCCATGCTCATTCGACCTGCAGAAGTTCGGGGAAAAACCCTGTACAATATGGGCAGTGCCTATGCTGAAATGGAGCGCTATCCAGATGCAATGAAATGTTTTGAGCAATCTATTCCCCGAGGGCTTGAACCTGAAGAAATCAAGCGTGCTAAAGAACAAATACGTCGATGTGGTATTCTTCTCAAGGAAGTTGAGCGGAAAAATAAACGCCGTTGAAACATTCGAGATGTGCTAAATTAAAGAACAGGTTAATATTGAAGCGGTGCTTCGATTGTTCATGGACTGCGGTACATGCGAAACTTCTGACCCTGTTCTCGTCATGACTCCGGAAGTAGTCAATGTCAACTTAACAATCTCCTCAAAGGCTCAAGAAATGCTCATTGATGCATTTGGCGATGACCGTTCTATGGCGCTTTTAATCGGCGTATTATCAGGTGGCTGCTCCGGCTATATGTATGACTTACAGGTCGTTGACGATACCGACCAAAGTTGTCAAGAAGTGACAGTTGATGGCTTCCGTGTATTGGTTCCAAACGCTTCAAGCCATCTTCTCGATGGTATAGAAATTGATTACGTCGACCGCTTAATGGGTGGAGGATTCAAAATAGTCAATCCAAATGCTGAATCATCATGTGGATGCGGCGAATCATTCGCTTGAGGTTCCACTATGCCTCGAGTGGCTTACGACGATGCTGCATTGACTGTTTGGCGGGGCTCTGATGCTTTGAAATTCATTGATGGTCTGTCTTCAAACAAAATTGTCGATATGCTTCAAGGACAGGTTCGACAAACTGTGTTCACTACAACACAAGCCAAAATTGTCGATCTCGCTACGGTTTTTCACATGGGTGGTTTTATTGCAGTACAGTCGCATAAATCTCAACTTGGAGCACTACTCCAACATGTGACGCCACGTATCCTCAATCAAGATGTGTCGATTAACGACGCCACATCACAAAATGTTTTTTGTATTGAATACGGAGTATCAAACTCAACTGTTGGGAAATTTGTATCCAAAGATGGAATTACACACGGTTATATCGGTGAACAGTATTCACTCCTCATTGCTTCCCTCAATATTGAATGCATATGTTCCGATGACATAGAATCATTTCACGAATGGAGAATCGAGAACGAAATACCTTGGAATAGTTTTGAAATCACCACGAGTAATCACCCACTTTCTGTTGGATTAGGACGATTTGTTCACCCTGATAAAGGATGTTATATCGGTCAAGAAGTACTTGCTCGTATGATTTCACGAGGCCGACAAGGAAAAAAACTCGTACGGGTAGAAAATGGAACTATCGATGAAAAATTCATGACCACGAAAGGACAACATTACTCTCTTGCAATCGTTCGAGAAACAAGTCAGTAACCTAGTAATTCTTTCAATTGTGATTTGTAAAAGTTCCCTGAACCTTGGAGTGATTCAAGTTCACCTTCTGACAATTCTAATTCCAGAATCCGTTCAATACCGTTTGCTCCAAGAATGACGGGTACTCCGATGTATACATCTTCAAGACCGTATTGACCCGTAAGATAGGCAGAGGCAGGAATCAACCGCTTTCGGTCGTTCAAAATAGCTTCAGCCATAACTGCCGCTGCTGAACCCGGTGCATAGAATGCAGAACCACGTTCGAGCAGTTTGACAATTTCTCCACCACCTGCAGCGGTTCGCTTACAGATCGCATCAATTGTTTCCTCATCGAGTAAATGAGTTATCGAAATTCCACCAACGGTTGTAAAACGAGGAAGAGGGACCATCGTATCTCCGTGACCGCCCAAGACCATTGCTTGAACATCTTCTTCAGAGCATCCAACCGCTTGAGCTACAAAATGAGTCATTCGTGCACTGTCCAATACACCCGCTTGGCCGCACACGCGGTGAGCAGGGAATCCTGTGACTTTTTGCATATGATAGGTCATCAGGTCGAGCGGGTTGGTTACCATTACAATGGTAGAATCAGGAGCATGGTCCCGAATACCTTCACCTACTTGTTTGACAATTCCAGCATTCTTGGCAATAAGGTCTTCTCGTGTCATCCCTGGTTGTCGAGGGAATCCTGAGGTGACGACAACAACGCTAGCACCTGCAATATCCTTGTAATCAGAAGTTCCAGTAATGGTTCCATTGTAATTGAGGACTTGACCATTCTGTGACATATCAAGGGCTTTACCCTTGGCAAATCCTTCATAGATATCCAACAATACAATATCTGCAATTTTCATTTGTGCAAGTACGAATGCGCAAGTAGCACCTACATTTCCGGCTCCTATTACGGCGATTTTTCTTCGATGACTGCTCATTGTAAATTCCTCTTCAAACCCCCCAATACCCGACCATCAATAAGCAACATGGTTGTTTGCCTTCAGTGAAAATTAGAAATCGCTTGAAAAAATCATTTTTCGAATCCCCAATTGACAATTTCGAAGCGTCTCCTCTAAGAACCTCCTCTTAGTGCCAAGAACATCCCCCGTCGTATTTTTGGCCAAGGGGACTCGAGGACGTTGTATGAAACTTGGAGTACCTATGGAACCTGTCGGCGAAACGCGAGTGGCTATTGCTCCTTCAAGTATGAAGAAATTATTGAAAGCAGGCTTTGAAGTATTCGTCGAAAAGGGTGCAGGCAAAGCATCGAATAACTTGGATGCTGACTATGTATCTGCTGGAGCAAAAATTACTACCCGAGAAGAAGTATTGTCATGCGATACAATAATCTCGATCCGATTTCCAGGTATTGATGGCATCGCTAAGGGCGCTCGAGTGGCCTGTGTCGCAGACCCATTCCGTAATCCTGAGCATGTTCAATCATGCATTGATGCGGGTATTACCCTACTTTCGATGGACATGATTCCTCGAAGACTTTCACGAGCACAATCAATGGATGTCAATTCAAGTCAAGATAATCTTGCAGGCTACAAAGCCGTTCTCCTCGGTGCTGCTCATGTCGCTCGAGGAATTCCAATGATGACCACATCAGCAGGTACGATTCGACCAGCCAAGGTCGTAATTATGGGAAGTGGAGTTGCTGGTCTTCAGGCCATTGCAACTGCAAAGCGCCTTGGAGCAATTGTCTATGCATCTGATGTTAGAAAGTCAGCGGCTGAGCAAATTGAATCCGTTGGTGGACGATTCATTGAAGTTGATGGCATGGATGATTTCGAAGATGAATCGGGATATGCAAAACCATTGACTCCTGAATTTATTCAAAAAGTCAACGACACGGTTTGTGGCGTTGCCGCAGATGCTGACATCATTGTCACAACTGCACGAATCTTCGGACGACCGGCACCAATTACAGTTCCATCAAGTGCAATTCTCAACTTCAAACCCGGTGCAGTTGTCGTCGATATGAATGCTGATGTTGGAGGAAATTGTGAAGACACAGTAGCTGGTGAAGTCATTACAACTGATAATGGAGTCATTATTGTTGGAACCTCAAATCTACCAGGGACACTTGCTACAACTTCCAGTATGTTGTATTCAAACAACTTGACCACATTCATCACATCTCTTGTGAAAGAGGGTGAAATTGTCATCAGTGAAGATGATGATGTCTTAGTCGGTGCGCCTGAAGGTTCTGATTTCTATGTCAACGGCATGGGTGGAGTTCTTCTTTGCCACGATGGTGCTTTACATCCAAAACAAACTCGCCTCGGAGGTGTACTCAAATGACTCCAGAACTCTTAATCGGAAACGTTACATTATTCATACTTGCTATTTTCCTCGGATTTGAATTGATTACAAAAGTTCCTGCTACACTGCACACGCCTCTTATGAGTGGCGCAAATGCAATTTCTGGAATCAGTATAATCGGTGCATTGATTGGTGCAAATGTGGCTTATGATGCTCAACAAACAGCTGTTTCAGGAATTCTTGCCTTTGTCGCAGTTGTTCTTGCAATGATTAACGTCGTTGGCGGATTTACGGTGACCAATCGGATGCTCAATATGATTGCTGGAAAGAAACGCCGAGGTGCTTAAGATGGAAGATTGGGTTTCAATTGGATATTTACTTTCGGCCATCCTATTTATTTCAGGACTCAAAAAGTTAGGCCATCCTCGTACTGCACCGTTCGGTAACCAGCTTGGTGCAATGGGTATGCTTGTTGCAGTCATCACGACTGTTCTAAGCATGCAACTTGCAGGTGGAGCACAATGGGTCCTCATCGGTGCAGGATTAGTCATCGGTTCATTGATTGGTTATTGGCTCGCAGTCAGAGTCGAAATGACTGGAATGCCAGAATTAGTGGCAATGTTCAATGGATTTGGCGGAGCAGCGTCTGCACTTGTAGCTCTTTCAGAAATATGGAAGTACCTTGAAGATGCTGAAACTATCCCAGTTGGATTAGAATTAACGGTCACCATGGTAGCTGCAGGACTTTCTGCCTTAGTTGGCTGGATGACCCTCACCGGCTCAATGCTCGCAATGTACAAACTCAAAGGTGGTATCAGTGTCTTTGGAAAGTGGATTAAAACACCAACCTGGGGTCCAACTTGGCTTAATCCTGTCAAAATAATACTGATGTTGTCAGTCGCTGTCTTGATTTATCTCAGCATTTGTGACCCAACCAATACCAATTACATGTGGGGCATTATTGGCATCTCATGTGCACTTGGAATTATCCTTGTTCTACCAATTGGTGGGGCTGATATGCCAGTTGTAGTATCCCTACTCAATTCCTTATCCGGAATTGCAGCAGCATTTACTGGATTTATTATCGGAAACTCAGTGCTCATTATTGCTGGTTCACTGGTTGGCGCATCTGGACTTATTCTCACCTTTATCATGTGTAAAGCAATGAATCGAACCCTCTTGGATGTCCTGTTCAAATCATTCGGAGGCAGTGGCGAGAAAGTTTCACTCACTCGAACAAAGGTCGGTTCTGATGCTGATGAAGTCGCCATGATGATCGATGGTGCTCAGAAAGTAATCATCGTCCCAGGATATGGAATGGCTGTATCTCAATGCCAACATCAAGTCAAAGAATTTGCAGATTTGATTACTGAGAAATTCGGAACTGAAGTCAAGTATGCTATCCACCCTGTTGCAGGTCGAATGCCTGGCCACATGAATGTCTTACTTGCGGAAGCCAGTGTTCCATATGAACAATTGATTGAAATGGATGAGATTAACAGTGAATTCCCCGATTGTGATGTCGCTGTAGTCATCGGCGCAAACGATACCACCAATCCTGCCGCTCGAAGTGGCGAGGGTCCTCTGGCTGGTATGCCAATTATCGATGCGGACATGGCTCGAACAGTAGTCATCATCAAGCGTTCACTCTCCGTAGGATATGCTGGTGTCGACAACGATTTGTTCTACATGGATAAGACCATGATGCTGTTCGGTGATGGCAAAGCAATGATGTCACAATTAAACAGTGCAATAAAAGAAATTTGAAGCCTGAAGATTTTGCTTTGTTCATGCCACGAAGGTACATGAAGAAAAGGAACGTTCAAAGGGCGGCCACAGGTGGAAAGGATTAGGTGCGACTATGCTATCACGCAACTCTCGATTGTTGGTCTTTGGATTGATGGCACTCCTCTTGATTGCCCCCGTTTTGGCAATGCCCGGTGGACCACCATGGAAGAGCGGTGAAAATCTCGTTGTCGAAACTGGATGCAGTTGCCATGGAGATGGTGCGTCATCTGATTCTGTTGTCGTTTCTATTTCGGGTGTTCCTCGAGCATATACCCTTGATCAATCCTATAATTTTACTATTTCACTTCAACACGCCTCGAATTCAGAAGGAGGTTTCATGATTTGGGACTATAACAAAGGAACGCTCACTCCGGGAGAAGGTGCAAGGACTGTCGCTGACGAACCCGGTGCACTTTCACAATCCGCAATTGGAAATAACTGGGTCATCATTTGGACGGCTCCAAGTTCTGATGTTGGCATTATCCCGTTCCAATTGGTTGGTAATGCAGTCAATGGCAACGGGAACTTTGATGCTGGAGATACATGGAATATCGCTTCATTTTCGATCAGTTCACCTGGTACAACTACCAATGATAATGATGAAAACTTGACACTGCGAACAATTAGTGTTGGCGATTATGATGCATTATTCGTTGCTGAAGAAGACCCTGAAGCTGTTGAAGCCGAACGTCAGGAGAATCTAGCGGAAATGTTCTTTGATGAAGGAAACTTATTCTATTTCACTACACTTTCAATCCTCATTGTCGCTGCAGTGATTCAAGGTGAATTTTATGAACGAAAGTTTGGTGGCGGCCCTGAACATCTCCATAAGAGTCTCGCTATTCCTCAAGGCGTCCGTCGAAGTGCAGTTGCTGCAATCTTTATGATCATGTTCGCATGGTCAGTTGACAGTGCAAAATCATGGGAAGTGCTTCTCAGCCTGGGTATGCTCGCTCTTTGGGCTCTCTATGGTGTCTACAGAACAATTGCTCAAGCACGTGCCCCAGCTCAAACAAAAGACCTTGTTTGAGTTTGATTCTTGCTCCGTAAGAGTTTGATTCTGGTTATTAGTCAACTCATTGCATCAATTTAATTGGCCTATCGATCAAGACAATCTAATCATCCAAATTAGCCAATAATCCTTGAACGATACCAGAGACGAAGGGAAGCATACCGCTGGAACCAGATGCCCAATCCTTCATGTGAACTGTGGTGGATTTACTGTGTTCAAAGATGTATTCGATGATGCTTAGACGCTCTTCCAATGGGAGGCCAGCCCCCATAATCACAACCTTCGGCAACTCATCACTGAAAGCAACCTTGAGGTCATTGATGCTCGTACCGGTTTCGAACTTCACGTCGGTCTGTTCCAACCCCGCTACCAATTTCATCATAGTTTCCGGTTTACGACCCATTAGAATAACCAGCATTGCTTTCCCTCTTTTTGAATCATCCATTGGTAATATATTATCTTAAGGAAATAATGAAGTGTCACAATGAGGAGGATTTTTGACAAGATTCATTAGACTGAACTCCTCCATTAGAACATGCGAATCGGAGTGAAATCAATCATTTTGGTTTTTTTAATGCTCGCTCTCAGTCTTTCAGTTGCGACGAATTCACTGAACAAAGAAGTTGGAACTTTAACTTTTGAAGAGACCGCTGAACCACTCAATGTAATCTTACCATTAGCGGATTTGAATGAACCTGGTTTCCAAGAAGGTTCGATTTTCACCGATACTACTCTCGCTTCTGGATTTTTACATACCTGCGCCATTCTTGACAACGGTTCAGTCTCCTGTTGGGGACGTGGGTCTTATGGCCAACTGGGCAACGGAAACACATCAGACAAATCGACACCCACCTTGACCAGCAGCCTTGGAACAGGTCGTACTGTGGTCACTATCTCTTCTGGAGACTACCACACCTGCGCCCTTCTTGATGATGGTTCCGTAAGTTGTTGGGGGTACAATAACCAGGGCCAACTTGGAGATGGAACTACTACAAATCGAAGTATACCTACTCAAACATCGAATCTTGGAACTAATCGAACTGCAGTTGCGATCTCTTCTGGAGGATCTCATACTTGCGCTATTCTTGATGATGGGTCTGTAAGTTGTTGGGGGAGCAATAACAATGCCCAACTTGGAGATGGAACGACGAACGATAGAAACACACCTACTCAAACATTGAGTCTTGGAAGTGGAAGAACTGCAGTTGCAATATCTTCTGGATGGTCCCACACTTGCGCTCTTCTTGATAATGCATCTGTAAGTTGTTGGGGGCGCAATATCGATGGCCAACTTGGAGATGGAACTACTGCAGATCGAAACACACCCACTCAAACATCTAGTCTTGGAATTGGAAAAACTGCGGTCGCAATCTCTTCTGGAGAATACCACACCTGCGCTATTCTCGATGATGGTTCTGCAAGT
>Ga0308019_10001134_pt1 | contig 16467 bp, 15 predicted proteins | sample Neamet284_FD_203135 | JGI IMG/M metagenome (GOLD analysis project Ga0308019, IMG submission 203135) | Marine microbial communities from water near the shore, Antarctic Ocean - #284 | ecosystem: Environmental > Aquatic > Marine > Unclassified | place: Southern Ocean | collected 2014-10-01 | reverse complement strand
GCTGGAGTAAAGAAGAGTTTGATACTAGGCTTGCTGGCAGTCCAATCCGTCGAATCGGGCATGAACAATGGCTTCGTAATTTGGCAGTGGGATTAGGTAATGCTTCATCTTCCAAAAATATCTCTGATGCATTAAAAGCTCGATATAACGATGACTCGCCTATGGTTCGTGAGCATGTGCAATGGGCTTTAAGACAACATGAGCCGACGGACAAGCCGAAACAAAATTGTTTTATATAAGCACAGAACAGATTTAACCTGCTCTGTACTAACAAGCTAGACGGGGAAGTGGTTAAGAATAAATCTTATACGAAATATCTGACTTTGAAGTATATAAGGCTTAAGGCATCCTATTGGAGTCCTAGCCTGAAGTTTCATCAATAGCTTGAGCTCAGATTGAAGTATTATTTAATCATTTCTGTTTCTTCATGCTTAGGATCAAATGACACTTGATCAATAACTGCAGCGCTATCAGCCATATTTTCATTATCAATCCGTAGTCCTTGAAAATCATAAAGTACATTATCAACTAAGTGCGAGGGTTGTACGTTACGTAGTGCAGTAAACATAGTTTCCAGCCTTCCTGGAAATTTTTTGTCCCATTCCTGCATCATATCTTTAATTACCTGACGCTGTAAATTCTTCTGTGAGCCGCATAAATTACAAGGAATAATTGGGAATTCTTCAGCATCTGCATAAGCCTCTAGATCTTTTTCCTTACAATAAGCAAGCGGACGAATCACAATGTGCTGACCGCTATCATTTATTAGTTTAGGGGACATAGCCTTAAGCTTTCCACCATAGAAAAGATTAAGAAACAAAGTTTCAAGAATATCATCTCGATGATGGCCCAGTGCAATTTTAGTTGCGCCTATTTCGCTCGCCACACGATATAACGCACCGCGCCTTAGGCGCGAACAGAGACTGCAGGTGGTTTTTCCTTCAGGAATGATCCTTTTTACTACACTATAAGTATCTTGTTCAATTATACGAAAAGGAACGCCAATTTTAGCGAGATACTCTGGCAATATATGTTCGGGAAATCCAGGCTGCTTCTGATCCAGGTTTACGGCAATCAATTCAAATTTTAATGGCGCATGTATCTGAAGATTCCGCAGTATGTCTAGCAACGCATAGCTGTCCTTGCCACCGGATAGGCACACCATGACCTTGTCCCCTGCTTCAACCATATTGAAATCTGTGATGGCTGTACCAACAAGACGCCTTAATCTTTTATGAAGCTTATTGGTATCATATTTCTCTTTTCTGGATTTTATTTCCATTACAATCCTTTAATCTAAAAGAACAATTAATCATACTAATTTGGAGCAAATTAAAGCATAGATTCTCACTTGATAGGGGATTTGGGTAAATCCAAGGCTGTCCTTGTGATTTCATTATGGAATCAACCTCGTTATTACATAATTATTAAATGGCTGGTATTCAAGCTATTGCTCAAAGATTAAAAATAAAGCCGTAAAAGCAGTTACCACAGTAAAATTTCTCCAGACATGAATTAGGTGGCAGCTAAAATTCACCTAACGAGATTCAGGCATGAATACATTCATAAAAACAGCACCTTCTAAATATTATGAACAAAATAGAGAAATTAGCTGTCTACATTTTTACTAAGAAAGCCATATAGAAAAAACCGAGCAATCAAACTAACTAAGATAGTTAGCGGGCCGCCTAACCTTATATAAGGCCAATAATTTTAAATTATGTCAAATAAAAGATAAAACGTATTCTTTATTTCTGCCATTTAAACATCGCAAGAATACTTAATTTTGGATAAATTAATGCGACAATTCGTCACATTCTAGCAATTAGTAGAATGAAGTAATATCAAAGGTGCAATCCTTGCAGGCAAATAGGTTTCTCTCATTTGAAGTGAGAATAGTGACATCGATATAAATAGAGGTATTTTATATCGAGTATAAAATACTCAAACTAAAAATCTTTCTTGTGCGAGTAATAGCGGCGTGATAAAATCCGCCGTTATTTATTTAACTAGGTGGCCAGATAAGTTAAGAAGAATATTGGGCTCAAAGAGCTATATTAAATCCGGCAAACGATAAGAATAATAGATAAAAATAGACATTAAATTAATAAATTATATTCTCCACTACAAAAAGTAGAAATTTTAAGTGGGGAAATTAAGTGGGAGAAATTATGGGCAGCAAAGTAACGGCTATACTGGTGTGGGTCTCAACACTTATTCTATACCCGAGCATGGCGGCAGCTGAGAGAACTGATGGGATATTAAGTACAGTAAACTTACCAGCGGCAGGATCTCAAATTGCTACTGAAATGTATGACCTGCATATGTATGTACTGTATATATGTGTGGTGATTTTTATTGGTGTGTTTGGGACTATGTTGTACTCTGTAATTGTTCACAGAAAATCAAAAGGTTTCAAAGCGGCGAATTTTCACCATAGTACAACCGTTGAAATTATCTGGACTATTATCCCGTTCTTCATTCTCTTTGGTATGGCCTTTCCTGCTACACAAACAATTATTGATATGAAGGATACTTCTACGCCGGATATTACTATTAAAGCTACTGGCTATCAGTGGCAGTGGGGTTATGACTATCTACAAGGGGAAGGAGAGGGTATTAAATTCCTCAGTAAAATATCTACCCCAAGGGAGCAGATCAGAAATGAAGCTCCTAAGGGCGAAAACTATTTAAGGGAAGTTGATAACAATGTGGTGGTTCCAGTTGGGAAAAAAGTTCGTATGCTTCTTACTTCAAATGATGTTATTCACGCATGGTCGGTACAGCAACTAGGTGTTAAACAGGATGCTATCCCAGGATTCATACGTGATGCCTGGTTTAAAGCAGATAAACCAGGAATATATAAAGGTGTATGTTCAGAATTATGTGGTAAAGAACATGCATTTATGCCAATAGTTGTAGAAGTGTTGGCGCAAGAAGAATACTCAAAATGGGTCGCTGGCCAGAAACAAGAGTCAGCGGAACCGGCTGTAGATGTCAATAAAGAATTTACAATGGACGAGCTAAAGGCTACCGGTGAGAAAGTATATGCCGGTAATTGCGCCGCCTGTCATCAGGCTAATGGTAAGGGCATATCTGGTACATTTCCCGGGCTAGATGGATCAAAAATTGCTGTTGGGCCTAAGGCTGACCATATAAAAATGGTATTAAACGGTAAGGCTGGTTCTGCAATGGCTGCATTTAAGCATTTGTCAGATGTCGACATTGCTGCAGTAGTTACCTACGAACGAAATGCATGGGGCAATACAACGGGTGACCTAGTGCAGCCGTCAGAAATTAAAGCATTCAGAAATTAAAGCATTCAGAAATTAAAGCATTCAGAAATTAAGGAACGAGGAGAATATTATGGCAGCAGTACACCATCCAGATAATGAGCTAGGGCATGAACACGAGCACCATGGCCCTCCCGCTGGAATCATGCGCTGGTTAACCACCACTAATCACAAAGATATCGGTACGCTATACCTCTGGTTTAGCTTCGCGATGTTCTTAACGGGTGGTGTAATGGCGTTAACTATTCGCTCTGAGTTATTTCAGCCTGGATTACAGATCGTCGAGCCGGAATTTTTTAATCAACTCACCACACTACATGGCTTAGTAATGGTGTTTGGCGCAATTATGCCGGCTTTTGTTGGTTTTGCTAATTGGCAAATACCAATGATGATCGGTGCTCCGGACATGGCTTTTGCCCGTATGAATAACTGGAGTTTCTGGTTACTGCCACCGGCAGCTCTATTATTGATTAGTTCATTCTTTGTACCTGGTGGAGCAGCTGCAGGTGGTTGGACACTATATCCGCCGCTTTCAATCCAGATGGGTATGGGTATGGATATGACCATATTTGCTATTCATATACTGGGTGCTTCATCCATTATGGGATCAATCAATATTGTTACAACTATTCTGAATATGCGCGCACCAGGCATGACAATGATGAAAATGCCTTTATTTGTGTGGACTTGGTTGATAACCGCATATCTACTACTTGCAGTTATGCCAGTACTAGCAGGTGCGGTAACTATGTTGCTAACAGATCGTCAGTTCGGAACCAATTTCTTTAATGCTGCAGGTGGCGGTGATCCAGTCATGTTCCAGCATATATTTTGGTTTTTCGGGCATCCTGAAGTCTATATCATGATTCTGCCGGCTTTCGGAATTGTATCTCAGATTATTCCGACATTTGCCCGTAAGAAACTGTTTGGTTATTCTTCGATGGTATACGCTACATCATCCATTGCGATTCTTTCATTTGTCGTTTGGGCGCATCACATGTTTACAGTAGGTATGCCAGTTACGGCCCAGCTGTTCTTTATGTATGCAACTATGCTGATTGCGATTCCAACCGGAGTAAAGGTATTTAACTGGACTGCCACAATGTGGCGTGGTTCTATGACATTTGAAGCTCCGATGCTGTTTTCTATTGGATTTATCTTCCTGTTTACTATTGGAGGATTTAGCGGCATAGTTCTTGCAATCGTACCTGTAGATATCGTGTTACAAGAAACCTACTATGTGATAGCTCATTTTCATTATGTGTTGGTATCAGGCTCATTATTTGGCTTATTTGCCGGTACATATTATTGGTTACCAAAATGGACTGGAAACATGTATGACGAAGGTCTGGCCAAAACACATTTTTGGTGCTCTATGATCTTCTTTAATATTACCTTCTTTGTGCAACATTTCTTGGGACTAGCAGGGATGCCTCGGAGAGTTCCAGACTATGCGTTGCAGTTTGCTGATTTCAATATGATATCAAGCATAGGTGCATTTGGTTTCGGCTTCAGCCAGTTAATTTTCCTCTACTGCATAATTAAATGTATACGTGGTGGACCAAAGGCAACTGACGAAGTATGGGAAGGTGCTGATACGCTAGAGTTTACAGATTTGCCTTCACCAGCACCGTATCACAGCTTTGAAACACCTCCAAAGGTAAAATAGTATGAATAAAGAATCAAAGAGTCAGCGCAGCAAAAATATTAAAACTGCGCTGGTTCTTTGGGCGCTTGTAGTGTTAATTGTGGGTTTATTTTTTAATACACATTGGGGATGAATGCATTACAGCCAAACCTGGTGATGTTAAAGAAATTGCTGATACTTGCAGTAGTAATGTTTGCATTTGGCTACGCAATGATTCCGTTCTACAAAAAGATTTGTGAAGTGGCGGGATTAAATAACTTACTACAACCAGACACATTAGTAGAAGAAACTAGGCTTGTGGATACAAGCCGTATGCTGACAGTTCAGTTGGATGCAAATACCCGTGGATTGCCATGGGAATTTAAACCACTGCAGTCAACAGTTAAGATTCATCCCGGTGAATTAGTAGAAGTAATGTATGAAATTACGAATAATTCGGCACGTGAGGTTACGGGACAAGCGATTCCAAGCTATGCACCATTATTGGTTTCGCAGTATATAAAAAAGTTAGAGTGTTTTTGTTTTACAAAACAGGTGTTAAAACCTTATGAAGTAAAGCAAATGCCGGTACAGTTTCTAATTGAGCCAGAGTTTCCGGGAGATATAGATAGTCTATCTATCTCGTACACATTTTTTGAAATTGGCCTTAGTAATGGAACTACCTCTAACGAGGATAAGAGCACTAAAAGTAAGATTTGAAAATAAAAGATAAAAAGCCCGTTAAAGCCGGGTACGTACAAGTTGCAAAAGCAGTATTTTGGGCGTTTTCTGGGATACGAAAAAATACAGATCATGCTGCTGATGTAGAATCATTAACAATGAAACAAGTAGTAATCGGTGGGATTATCGGTGCCGCTCTATTTGTAGGAATTTTATTATTACTGGTCAACTTAATAACAAACTAAGAATTGATTAAAATATACGCAGGAGAATACGCATGAGCCAAGAAGCAAATCATTACTATATTCCAACGCCTTCAACCTGGCCTCTTACCGGGGCGATTGCCATTTTCTTTATGGGGTTTGGAGCTGCATTTACTGTCAATAAGCTTCCAATCGGGTATGTTTCATTGGCAATCGGGTTTGCAATCCTTATTTATATGCTCTTCGGTTGGTTTGGAACCGTAGCAAAAGAAAGTGAAAGTGGTAAATTCAATAAGCAAGTCGATAGCTCCTTTCGCTGGGGTATGGGCTGGTTTATTTTTACCGAAGTAATGTTCTTTGCTGGATTCTTTGGCGCGCTATACTACATGCGGGTGTTATCAGTGCCATGGCTTGGTGAAATGGAAATTGCTTATGGGACTTCAGTATGGCCAGAGTATGCAGCCGGGTGGCCTACAGCTGGTCCAGGAATAACAGAACAATTTACTCCGATGGGAGCATGGGGTCTACCAGCGTTTAACACTGCACTGCTGTTAACTTCTGGTCTAACATGTACTTGGGCACATTGGGCGATTAAGCTTGATAAACGTAGCCAATTAAAATGGAGCCTGTTTCTGACGATAGCATTAGGTGCTCTCTTTATTGGTTGCCAAGCTTATGAATATATGCATGCCTATTCCGAGCTAAATCTTAAAATGACTTCTGGTGCTTATGGTGCAACCTTCTACATGCTAACCGGATTCCATGGCTTTCATGTGACTCTTGGCGCAATAATGTTAACAGTAATTTATTTTAGAGTTTTAGCTGGTCACTTCAAACCAGAGCATCATTTTGGTTTTGAAGGGGTGTCATGGTATTGGCATTTTGTGGATGTAGTTTGGCTAGGTTTGTTCGTATTTGTCTATTTATTATAGGAATAAACTATCTACGTAAGTTGATGGGGCCTACTGATCGGCAGGTAATATATTAAAATAATGACCTGCCATCAGTATAATAAATAGAATAACTGATAGACCAATTCGTAACGTTAAAGACCTAATCATTCGCGTACCTTGGCCTCCATCTTTAACCATGTAGTACAAAGCGGATGCAAGACTATAAACTATGAAAAGAAAAAATAGGACTGCAATAATTTTCAAATTAAATCCCGAATGTATTATAAATTTAGGTTCTGGGCGGAAGTTTAGCCGAGATTAGTATTCAAACCAATGAATATTTTAGGTTGGCAGCTCAAGTGCAGTTTATGGCCCACGGTTGCTGCAATATTTTTTATTGTTCTTACGATAAATTTGGGCAACTGGCAGCTTTCCAGAGCTCAAGAAAAAGATGATAAACAGGCAAAGCTGAATCAGCTTTCACAAGAGCCGGTTGTATCGATACCAACATCACTAATTAAGCTAGAAAACTATCAGTTTCGTAAGGTTGAGGTTCATGGTACGTATGTTCCAAGCCATACGATCTATCTAGATAATAAGATAAACAGAGGCAGGGCTGGCTATCAGATTATCACGCCAGTTAAGTTAGATGAAAGCTCAATGCACGTTTTGATTAATCGTGGATGGATAGCTGCAGGTCGTACTCGAAGTGATTTGCCTGAAATACTTACCCCTTCTGGCAAAGTGACGGTATCAGGAATAGCAGAATCACCAACAATGAGAACCTTGGAGCTATCTACGGAAACAGTGTCCGGTAAGGTATGGGAGAATCTCCACCTAGATCGTTATCGGGAAGCGACAGGACTTCAGCTGCAACCATTAGTAATATTGCAAGAAAATAAAGTTAAGGATGGACTGCTTCGGGCATGGACCCGCCCTGACTCAGGATCCAGCAGAAATTTAGGATATGCGTTTCAGTGGTTCGCCATGGCATTTGCGATAATAATATTATATTTGGTATTAAATGTTAAAAGAATCCTCCCAAAAAACCAATAAGAAAAAGTTATCTTTGTTGATGACAGTAATGATTGCGCCGATAGCGCTATCTTATATGCTCTTCTATTGGGGGGCACCTTCAACTAGTGTGAATTATGGAGAGCTGATCAAGGTCGAAAAAGCTCTACCAGATGTTGTCTTGCATAAAACAAATGGCGAAGCATTTAATATTGGTCAGTTACGTGGAAAGTGGGTAATGCTGGTTGTAGACTCCGGGGAATGTGGAAAACTATGTCGTGAGCAGCTCTACTATATGCGTCAGGTACGCCTTATGCAAAATAAGAAAATGGATCGTATAGAAAGAGTTTGGTTGATCGACGATAATAAGACTCCAAAAAATGATATTAAAGAAGACTTTAAGGGAACAATTTTTATAAATGCCCAGGAGAGTAAACTGCTAAAAGAAATTCCAGCAAAAGTGTCTCAGCATGATCATATTTATATAATTGATCCAATAGGAAATTTGATGATGCGCTTTCCAAAAGATATTGATCCAGCTAAGATGGCAAAAGATATTAAGCGATTACTTAAGGTTTCACGAATAGGATAAGGACGCGTTATGAGTACAAGTATAACTTGGCAAAATACAGCTTCACGAGTGCACCAATTTTATCGGCTAACCAAGCCACGGGTTGTTTCGCTCATTGTTTTTACTGCATTCATTGGTATGTTCCTTGCGGTTCCAGGTGCAGTTCCATTAGATGCCCTAATCTATGGCACCATAGGAATTGCTTTAGTTGCTGGTGCAGCAGCAGCGGTAAACTGTTTGGTGGAACAAAAAATTGATTCAGTTATGGCGCGGACGCGCGGCAGGCCCCTACCAAGGGGAGAAGTAAGTTCTCCAGAGACCTTCTTTTTCCTTGCATTGATAGGTGGAGGTGGACTGTACATGCTTCATCAGTGGGTGAATCCGCTAACAATGTGGCTTACACTACTCACGTTTGTCGGCTATGCCATTATTTACACAGTAATACTTAAGCCTCTAACGCCACAAAATATTGTTATTGGCGGTGCATCTGGTGCAATGCCTCCAGTATTGGGTTGGACAGCTGTAACGGGAGAAGTCACAGCTGATGCCCTGCTTTTATTCCTAATAATTTTTGCATGGACCCCACCTCATTTCTGGGCACTTGCACTCTACCGTAAACATGAATACGCTAAAGTTGGTATGCCGATGCTACCAGTAACGCATGGCGATCAATTCACCAAGTTGCATGTGCTTCTTTACACTTTTATACTTTGTGCAGTCACATTGTTGCCATATGCCACCCAAATGGGCGGGTTAATTTATCTTATTAGTGCAGTAATTCTAGATGCCGTATTTTTATACTATGCAGTACAAATTTATCGGAATTATAGTGATCAACTTGCACGTAAGGCTTTTCGCTATTCGATCTTTTATCTAGCAGCTTTATTCACAGCATTACTGGTTGATCATTATTTCTACTTCTAAATAGTATTATGAGGTGTTTTAGATTTCTAGCACTTCTAGTAGGGTTATCAGCACTTGTTTTTTTATCAAGCTGCGATAGTAAAGTCGAGCCAGATTTTCTTTCTACAGATATCACAGATGCCAGCTTTGGCAGAGACTTTAAACTCTTTGATCACAATGGAGACCTTCGATCTCTGGCTGATTTCAGAGGCAAAGTGATCGTGCTATTTTTTGGTTACACAAATTGCCCGGATATATGTCCAAGCATTATGGCTAAGCTTGCTGGTGCCGTAAAAAATCTTGGAAAAGATAGTAACCACGTTCAAGTATTATTTATATCAGTTGACCCTGAGCACGATACTCCGGCCTTATTAAAACAATATGTATCTACATTTAATCCTAACTTCCTTGGCTTATCAGGAGACCTAGAAGCTACAAGAAATATCGCAAAGGAATTTAAAATTGCTTTCCAAAAGCAAACGGAAGCAACTCAGGATAGCTATGTAATGGAACACTCTGCAGGAACTTATATTTTAGATCAGAAAGGAAAACTTCGTTTGTATGTGAACACCGGTACAAGTATAGATATAATTTCCCATGATATTTTAGAATTGCTTAGAACCTCGTAAGGGTAATTAATTCGAAGACAAATACCTGTATCCGAAATCTCTATCCTACGCGCTATTTCTTTTAATGAATCTTTATGGACCCAACTCACTCTAGGTTTACAAAAATAATTTTCCTGGATTTAGTATGTTGTTCGGGTCAAAAACCTGTTTAATATTCTTCATTAAATTCATCGTTGTTGGATCAATCTCCTTGTCAACATAGGCACGCTTCTCTCTTCCAATACCATGCTCTCCTGATAGTGTGCCATTGAGGCTGATTACCAAATCAAAAATTTCGTTCAGGCAACTTGTAGCTCGATCCATTTCATTCGTATTGTCTGGGTCTACTAATAGATTCACATGAATGTTTCCGTTTCCAGCATGACCAAAATTAACATTACTAATCTGATATTGTGAACTTAGCTTAGTAAGTCCATTCAGAAATTCAGGCAGCGTAGATACCGGCACCACCACATCTTCATTAATTTTTTTAGGTGCAATATCCCGCAACAATGGTGATAATGCCTTGCGTATTTGCCACAAATTTTCAGTATCTGTAACTCGCTCAGCTTGTAATAGTCCTTCATTTTTGCAGGCTGAGAGTATAGCAATACTTGCCTCATTAACTTCACGAGAAGATCCGTCAACTTCGATCATCAGCATTGCAGCACTATCATCCGGCAGTATTTCTGGAGAACGGCTGCGAATAAGATTAAGTGAACCTTTATCCAGAAATTCAAGTGCACTAGGGACTTGAGGAAGAGACATAATTGAGACTATTGCTGCAGCACAACTTGAGGCATTACGAAAGTGTGCAACTAGCCCACCAATAGCTTGTGGTAAAGGAGTAAGTTTCAGTGTTGCTTCCGTAATTACTGCTAATGTCCCCTCAGAACCAATCAGAAGCCTTGTTAGATCATAGCCCACCACACCTTTGGTGGTGTAGCAACCAGTCTTAATTTTCTCGCCCTTTCCTGTTACCGCTTTTACCCCCAACACATGATCACGAGTAGTTCCGTATTTTACTGCGTGAGGACCGCCTGCGGATGTGGCAAGGTTTCCTCCTATGCTGGAATACGCCGCGCTAGAAGGGTCGGGTGGCCAAAAGAACCCATGAGGCTTGACCGTGTCTTGTACTGTCTGATTGAGGACGCCAGGCTCAGTTACAATCACCCGATTAGCAGGATCGACTACAATAATTCGTAACATACGTTCCAGTGACAAAGCCACGCCACCTTGCTCGGGTATGCTCCCCCCCGCAGTTCCTGTGCCGCGCCCACGTGGTGTGAGTGGAATTTTATGTATATTACATAGTAAAACTATGGCCTGAATTTCGTCAGTGGTAAATGGAAATACCACCATATCAGGCGGATATATTTTTTGGCTATTATCATAAGCGTAAGCATAACAATCTACCGGATCCGTATAAATCCGGTCGGGGGGTAACAAAGATTGAAGTTGCGCAAGAAAAGTATCCATTAATAATTACTTAAAATTATTTACCTGCCGAATGGGAAATGCCGTCAAGCTATCGTATAGTATGTTGAACATTACCAGAAAAATTAACATGAACCCCATATATAACTAGAAATGATACAAAAAAGCACATTATATGTTGTTGCCACTCCGATTGGAAACCTGAGAGATATTAGTCTGCGCGCACTAGATGTGCTAATGGCTGTTGATGTAATCGCTGCTGAAGATACCCGGAACTCAAGAAATTTACTTGTGCATCACTCAATTACTAAAAAGATGATAGCTTTGCATCAGCACAATGAACGCGTAGCCTCAAAGAAGGTTTTAGATTTACTTGAGGCAGGAAGGTCTGTTGCTTATATTACTGATGTTGGCACACCAGGAATCTCTGACCCCGGTGCAATTCTAGTTAATCTGGCCAGAAAGAAGTATTCCGTGGTGCCAATACCTGGAGCTAATGCTGCATTATGTGCCCTATCCGCAGCTGGAATCTCCACAGCACATTTCTTATTCTATGGCTTTCTTCCTGCTTCGAAAAGTACACGCAGACGCAAACTGGAAGAAATAAAATCGTCACCATACGTTTTGGTATTTTATGAAGCGCCGCACCGTATTCTGGGTTGTATCGAAGACTTATCTGAAGTTCTGGGAGCAGACCGAGAAATAACTATAGGCAGAGAACTGACGAAATTATTTGAGACTATTCACACTTGCGCCCTAGGTGATGCGCTAGCCTGGCTAAATGCAGATACTAACCAACAGAGAGGTGAGTTTGTACTAATTGTTTCTGGCGCAGAAGTACCGGATAAAAGTAGAATTAGTAATCAGGCTGAACACACCTTAAAATTACTATTGAAAGAGCTGCCTTTAAAACAGGCAGTAAAGCTCGCGTCAGATATTACTAAAGAAAATAAAAATCAATTATATAAAATTGCTTTGTTACTGAAAGAGGATGAAGGGAATTAATGTTTAAAATTTATCTTTCTGATTAATTTAATTCTTATATATGTACTGTGAAATTACTATTACCGATTCATATTTTCTAAAGTATCCAAATAGAAATTAGGTTGACCCGCACGACATTCTTTAAAATAACGTTTTAAGGGAATGCTTATAACGCGGAAAGCCATTTCATCCCAAGGAACCTCTTCCTCTTTAAAAAGTTTTACATCTAGACTTTCAATTCCCGGTTCAAAATTTAAGTCTAGTAGCTCTGCTAAAAATAAAAAATATACCTGATTTATATTAGGCAGATTATAAATAGCATAGAGATTACCAATTTTTACTCTGGCATTAGCTTCTTCCATAGTTTCACGAGAAGCAGCTTGTTCTAAGGTTTCAGCATTTTCCATAAACCCTGCAGGTAAAGTCCAAAGCCCACGACGAGGATCAATGGCCCTACGGCATAGCAATACCTTGTTTTCCCATTTTGGTATGCAACCTACCACCATTTTAGGGTTATGGTAATGAATGACATTGCAAGCTGGGCATACATGACGGGGCAGTGTGTCACCTTCCGGGACACGAATATCGACTAGGGTTCCGCAGTTACTACAATATTTCATCTAAATATCTCAGAGTGACAGGCCACGTATAAAATTGAACTACCAATGTTATCTTAACACGTAGAAATGTACTCTTTTACAGTCGCTATTAATGAACCAATTATCAGTTAATATTGTATCCGCGCAGGAAATTTAATTCTGATATGATCTGACATATACATTTAATAAATCAAATCAAATCCTTCACCATGAGAATCGCCATTGCCCAGATTAATTGTACAGTAGGCGACCTTACTGGTAATGCTAAGAAGATTTTAGACTACACCAATGAGGCCAAAGATAAGGGTTCGTCATTGGTGGTCACACCTGAATTAGCTTTATCTGGTTGTCCTCCCGAAGATATATTATTGCGAGATGGGTTCCGTCAGGCCTGCATAAAGACGCTTGATAATCTAGTAAAAAAAATAAATGGGATTTCGCTGTTATTGGGACATCCTTACTTTATCAATAACCATATTTACAATGCTGCTTCATTAATTTGTAATGGAAAGATTGTTGCGACATATTTTAAGAACGATCTTCTAAATGATAATTTATTTCAGGAACCTCGTTATTTTGAGGCCGGCTCAGAAAGCTGTATTTTTAGTGTTGAGGGAATAAAATTTGGAGTAAATATTTCCACTGATATATGGAAAGAAACTAATGTAATTTCTGCTAAAGAGGAGGGGGCGGAAGTATTAATACTATTATGTGCCTCACCTTATCACCTTAACAAGCAAGCTCTGTTTCATAAGCTGATATGCCAGCGCTCTCATGAAATAGGAATAGCAATTATCTGTGTGAATTTAGTAGGTGGGCAGGATGAATTAATATTCGATGGAGCGTCTTTTGTAACAAATAACAAAGGTGAGCTCACTAATCAATTTGATGAATTTACTGAAACGCTAGGCTTGATTGAATTTCAAGGTGGCTCTCCTGTGAAGGGAATAATTCCTAACTCAGGAGCTCAAGAAGAAAGTATTTACAGAGCGCTCTGTCTTGGAGTGAAAGATTATATTGGTAAAAATAATTTTACTAACGTATTGCTTGGCCTATCCGGAGGAATTGATTCTTCGCTTACGCTAGCAATTGCAGTTGATGCTCTGGGTCCTGATAAAGTATGGGCAATAATGATGCCATCAGAATATACGGCTGATATAAGTATGCAAGATTCACGAGCTTTATCCGAAACTCTCGGTGTTCGTTACAGTGAGTTCTCAATCAAACCAATGTTTGACCAATTTTCAAGTTCACTTATGAATAAATTCTGGTCACATCAAGAAAATAATGAGATGGGAGTTACTGAGGAAAACTTGCAGGCACGTATTCGTGGAACCATTTTAATGGCGTTATCAAACAAATACGGTTCTATTGTACTTACAACTGGCAATAAATCCGAAATGGCAACAGGATACTGTACGCTTTATGGTGATATGGCAGGCGGATTTTCAGTCTTAAAGGATATCAGTAAGACCATGGTGTATAGGCTTTGTGAGTATCGCAATAGTTTAAGTATGGTAATTCCAAAGCGTGTTATTCAGCGCGCACCTTCTGCTGAATTGCGTCCTGATCAGACAGATCAGGACAGTCTTCCTCCTTACGATATTATTGATGGAATTATTGAAGCATATGTAGAGAAAGGAAAATCATTATATGAAATTATTGATATGGGCTATTCCAAAAATGATGTACAGCATATCGTAAATCTAATTTGTAAAAATGAATACAAACGACGCCAATCTCCTATGGGGATTTGTGTTACCCAACATAGTTTCAGCAGGGATTGGGACTATCCGATTACGTCAAAGTATAAAGATGAGGTGTGATTGATTATTAAATTACTCATGGATTTAAAATAAGCTCATAAGTCTTTATGTAGCCATACTAATATACAGGTTAAATTATCAACCCTGAATAATTAAATCATTAATTTAATTAAAGGAATGTAATATGAGAAAAATAGAGGCCATAATTAAGCCTTTCAAGCTTGATGAGGTTCGTGAGGCTCTTAATGAAATTGGAGTGAATGGTTTGACCATTACGGAAGTTAAAGGGTTTGGCAGACAAAAAGGTCATACGGAGCTTTATCGCGGGGCTGAATATGTTGTTGATTTCTTGCCCAAGGTGAAGATAGAAACAGTAGTAGCTGAAAATCTTGTAGAGAGCACTATAGAAACCATTATAAAGGCTGCTCGTACTGGTAAGATTGGAGACGGTAAAATTTTTGTTACTCGCGTGGAACAAGTAATAAGGGTGCGTACCGGAGAATTAAATGAAGCGGCAATTTAATTTTGCTAATAATAGTAAAAATATAGCGCCATGTTTTTTAATCCAAAGTATAGATATGAATGTATTAATCGCTAGTGGTTTAGAATTATTTTTACCTTTTAAGTTTTGTGTAGAAAATATTTTTGGTTATCCGTTATTATCTTTAGTCTTTTCGAAGTGCCGTGGAACTTAGTATGAGAAGGGATCTCAAATAAGTATGAGAATACATTTTGTAATGATGATTCTATTATTTATATTTGCAAAGAATATTTTTGCAAATGACTTACCTGACCTGGGTGATTCATCTCAGGCTACTATTTCTCCGTATGAAGAGAGGCAAATTGGTCTGCAAATAATGTCTCAAATCCGTGCTGATAGCAGGTACCTTGATGATTCTGAAATAGCTGGGTATCTTACTAATCTGGGATATAAGCTAATTTCATCTTCAAATGAGGCTCATCCAGATCAGGCGTTCGAATTTTTTGCTATTCGAGATCCATCAATCAATGCTTTCGCTTTACCGGGGGGGTTCATGGGTTTTAACAGTGGACTTATGCTTGCATCTCAGAGTGAATCAGAATTAGCAGGAGTGATGGCACATGAAATCTCACATGTTACACAAAAACACCTTGCCCGCATGATATCAGGTCAAAAATATTCTCTACTGACTACACTGGGATCTATAGCGCTTGCGCTTCTGGCATCACGAGCAAGTTCACAAGCAGCCACTGCAATTATGGCTACTTCTCAAGCTATTACAGCTCAGTCGCAATTAAACTTTACTCGTGCAAATGAAAAAGAAGCAGATCGTATTGGCTTAGGTGTACTGGTGCGGGCCGGATTTAATCCTGGTGGCATGGCGGCTTTTTTTGCACGCTTACAAAAAGCCGGTAGATTTCAAGGAAATGGTGCGCCTTCTTATCTACGTACTCACCCGCTGACTTATGAACGTATAGCTGACATGGAGAATCGAACTCAAGATTTACCTTATAAGCAAGTTCCCGATAGCATGGATTATCAATTAGTCCGTTCCAAGCTGCGGGCATCGGAGGGAAAGCCAGCAGTGGCAGTAAAGTATTTTGAATCTAACCTGAAAGAGAGGCGTTATAGTAATGAGACGGCTGAACGATATGGGCTAATAAGTGCTTTATTGCGGGAAGGAAATAATGTGCGGGCAAATAAGGAATTGACACTACTTTATGAGTCTCCTCATTATGACACAATGATTAAATTACAAAAAAATCATCTTCTAGGAAATGTGATCCAGATTGAACAGAAAGTATTATATTCAAGTGCAATGATTGAAACGCTTGCAGCTCGTGTCAAATTCTCTGTTGGTCTTCATGCGGAAGGCCTCCGTATTTATAAAACAGCGTTAAGAATTTA
>Ga0308019_10001130_pt1 | contig 16476 bp, 13 predicted proteins | sample Neamet284_FD_203135 | JGI IMG/M metagenome (GOLD analysis project Ga0308019, IMG submission 203135) | Marine microbial communities from water near the shore, Antarctic Ocean - #284 | ecosystem: Environmental > Aquatic > Marine > Unclassified | place: Southern Ocean | collected 2014-10-01 | reverse complement strand
ATAGAGAGTTTAGGGGCATTACACAAAACACCTTTACCTAGTCTTAACCGCGGATTAACCAAACTGCCTGTCATAAGGTGGTAAAGCCTGCAAAAGCTGTTGGCCATAGCGCTTGCTGAGGATACGTTTATCCAAAATCGTGATACGACCTTTATCTTCTTCCTTACGTAGCAAACGACCCGTGGCCTGAACCAGCCTAACACTCGCTTCAGGCACTGATAGTTCTGCGAAGCTATTACCACCGGACTTCTCAATCCACTCAGCAAGAGCAGATGGCACCGGTCGGTCTGGTACCGTAAAGGGTAATCGCGTTATAACCACGTGGGTTAGATAGTCGCCAGGTAAGTCAATGCCTTCTGCAAAACTTGCCAGCCCGAACAAAACGCTGCCCTCACCTTCATCAATACGTTGCTTATGTTGATCTAATAAACGCTGTTTAGAAGACTCACCTTGTTGCAAAATTAGATCTTGCCACACATCCCCAATACCCTCAAAAACCAATTGCATAACACGCCGTGAAGTAAACAATACTAAACTAGCTTCAGCCTGATTTAACTGGGCTTTGAGACCTATAATTAGATGTTCTACAAACACGGCCTCAGGCCCTGGCTCAATCGCCTCTTTAGGCACACAGATCTGTGATTTTGAAAAATCAAAGGGGCTGGCAAGAGCAAGCATCGTACTGTGTGGGTTTAAACCTGTATGAGTGACGATACGGTCGAATCGGCCTAGAGCAGTTAGCGTAGCCGAAGTTAGCAAGGCCCCATAACACCGTTGCCATAAATTTTCCTGTAGCAGTTCAGCAGCCATTATGGGGCTTGCCGACATCTCCAAATCCACTCGTTCTGGCGTTTGCCAATACTGTAACCAGCGCGCCATGGGAACTTCACCGTCTTGGTCGACTTTGGCATAGGCCTGCCACAAGCCTAATTGTTGCTCAGAGTTTTGTTGCAACACCCCAAACGCTGCTAGGTAGTTCTCAGCTTGATCCTTCGGCAAACCGTTTTGATCACCTTTGACAACATCATCCATCATGTCGTGCAATGCACCCAAATCCCTAGCCAGACGCGCACTGCTGAGACCCATATCATGGCTAATTTGCACTAATTCAGCTGGAACAATGCCCTGTGAAAAACGATAATTTTCCTGTTGCTGATAACCATCCTGGGGGCGAAATTCCGATTGATCCAAAAATTGTTCTAAACCAATTAGTTGTTGCTCAAGTCCTTGCAGATGATCTTGTACCTGCTCACTTATTTGTGCACCTTTGCCGCCACCTTGCCATTCTTTTAAGAACTTCTTTAAGCCCGAGCGCGTTTGTCCATACCAACGACTAAGTTGGCGAATGCCTTGTTGATGGGTAAACTGCTTTAACGTTTTATCGGCCAAGTGATGGCCTTCATCAAAGATATAAATGGTATCTTCTGGCGCTGGTAAAATAGCACCCCCTCCTAGAGCAAGGTCTGCCAAAACTAGGTCATGGTTGGTGACAATGCAATCAGCCTGCTCTAAACCATCTCTCGCTTTAAAAAATGGGCACTGGCTAAAGTGACTGCAACGGCGGTTAGTACAGCCCTTGTGGTCTGTAGTGATTGGTCGCCAGTGGTCTTCTACCAAGGGGTCTTTCCAAGCATCACGGTCTCCATCCCATTGATTGCTACCCAGTTGCACCACCATATCTTTATATAAAGCTTGCTGCTGGCCATCGAGCTTGAGAGCTAACTCGTCTTCGAATAAAGCTTGGGTTGGGTCAATAGAGGCGTTTTGTGATAACGCTTGATCCAACCTAGATACACATAAGTATCGGCGCCGACCTTTTGCCAACCGGAAATCAAAATCATAACCACCATGTTTTTGAAGGGCGGGAAGATCCTTTTGCACAATTTGTTCTTGCAGGGCAATCGTAGCTGTGGAAATCACCAACTTTTTGTCTAATGCTTTGGCAATAGGCAAACACGCCACCATATAGGCCAAGGTCTTGCCTGTACCTGTACCCGCTTCTACTAAACAGACTGGATTGTCATCTCGGCGATGACCATCGGCGTCCGCATCAATTGCCAAAAAATGATTGGCAACGGTCGCTATCATCTGTTTTTGACCCCAGCGAGGCTTCAGGTCTAGTTGTTTAACGAGCTGACGATAAAGTTGTTGGATATCTTGTTTTACAGAAGCAGAATCAGACACGGAAGAAGCTCTTGGTTAGCATCGAATAATCGGCCATCAGGGTACACCATTTTAGCCTTAAAAGCTGACAGAAAACCTGCGAGGAAAAATAAAACTTGCCAGCGCCAATATTACTGGTATTATATACAGTAACTGTACAAACAACCAGCATATTCACTATGTGTTAAAGGACGTAATATGATTAAGTTGACCCCACGCCAAGATCAAGTGCTCGACTGCATCCGCAACTACATTAATGATACAGGTTATCCGCCAACTCGCGCAGAAATTGCAAAAGAACTTGGCTTCAAGTCGCCCAATGCTGCAGAAGAACACATTAAAGCCCTTGCCCGTAAAGGGGCTATTGAAATTATTCCAGGGGCTTCTCGTGGCATACGAGTGCCCGATATGCATGAAGTTGACCTAGGCCTGCCCATCATTGGTATGGTGGCCGCCGGTAGTCCACTACTAGCGCAAGAACACATCAGCGATTACTGCGCTATTCCAGAAAACTTATTTTATCCAAAGGCAGACTACTTGCTTAAAGTAAGTGGCATGTCTATGAAAGACATCGGCATTTACGATGGCGATTTATTAGCCGTACACAAAACAGATCAAGCTAGGAATGGGCAAGTTGTGGTGGCACGTCTTAACGATGAAGTTACTGTAAAACGTTTTCAACGTAACGGTAACCACGTGCAACTTATTGCAGAAAATCCAGATTTCTCACCTATTGAAGTCGATCTTACACACGAGCATTTAAGCATTGAAGGCTTGAGCGTTGGTGTTATACGCCGCGGCAACTAAACGTTAAGCAGGAGCAATCTAATGTGGCAACAACAGCAGAAAACCAACACTAATATCGATGGAATCTTGGCAGAACATCAACTAGACCTGTGGGATCAAGAAGACCACACACCTGCTCAAGACCTTAGCAGTATTACAGAAATAATTATGCGTGGTGAGGCGTGGAACAATGTGCAGATATTATTGCCATTACTTGCGCAGCTTAGCCATGACCAGCGTTGGTTAGCCTGGGTTGCACCCCCTAAGTTGTTACCTAAAGCTCAACTAAAAGCGGCTGGTTTTGACTTGGATAAGATTATTTTATTAAAACCCGATGCTCAGCACGACACTATGAATTTGGCTCAGCAGGCTCTAAAGAGCGGCACTTGCCATGCTGTCATTAGCTGGTTCGGCACCCTTGCCGATGATCAACTTAACGATTTAGCTCAGGCTGCTGAGCTTGGTAATAGCCGCGCTTTTTTGATCAGACACCAGTAAGCAATTTCTAAACAGTCATCTGCGTTTCAAAAAATGCCGTTAGTAAATTGTGGGTGATTTGTGCGTCGGCACTACCCGCAAGCTCACGAATGGAATGCATTGCAAAGGTAGGCACTCCTAAGTCTAGGGTACGAACGCCAAGTTGAGCCGCTGTAATGGGGCCTATGGTACTGCCACAACTCATATCACTTCGCACCACAAAGGTTTGGATTGGCAAATCCATTTGTGCAGCTAACTCTTTCACCATAGCACTAGTGACTGCATTAGTAGCATAACGCTGATTTGCGTTGACCTTAATCACTGGCCCCTGATTTAACTTAGGCCCATGTTGATCGTCATGCTTATTGGTAAAATTGGGATGTACCCCATGCGCATTGTCAGCCGAAATAAAAGTGGAGGCATCTAATACTTGGTGTAATAGTTCAGCCGTAGGGTAAATACGCCCTAACACAGACATTAAGAAACTACCCTGAGCTCCCTCTGCTGACTGGCTCCCTACTTCTTCATGGTCATTACAGATCAATAACATACCTTGATCTGTTTCAGCGGCCAGCATGGCTGTTAGCCCTATGTAGCAACTTAACAAGTTATCTAATCGTGCCGCTGCCAAAAACTCTTGTTTTAGCCCTACTATAGCTGGGGCCTGAACGTCATAGAAACTTAACTCATAATCGATCACTTGATCCACAGCGTGACCATTAGCGTTTAACTCGTCTGCCAGCAGTGAGCGTAGGCTAAAATCATCACCCAAGGCCTGACCTAGTAAGACAGGTAAATCTGTTTGCGGGTTCACACTATGACCTTTATTAGCCTCTCGATCCAAATGTATGGCTAAGCTTGGGATACATGCCACTGGGCGTTTAAAATCCAACAAATGAGTCACTAGGCGCCCTTGAAAATCACGACCAACCACCCTCCCAGCTAACGACAAATCACGATCAAACCACGGGTGTAACAAGGCCCCGCCATACACCTCGACACCCAACTGATGATAGCCTTTACATCGAATTTCTGGGTTAGGCTTTACCTTTAAACACGGACTATCCGTATGAGCACCCACCATGTGTATTCGTTGCAATGCATTTTCTTTGGGTAATTGGAAAGCTACTATGGTTGAATCATTACGGGTAATAAAATACCGCCCTCCAGCCTTTAAATGCCACGTACTCGCAACTTCAAGTTGACTGTAGCCAGCAGTACTTAATTGGCTCACCATTGAAGCTACGGCGTGAAAAGGTGTTGGTGAGTCACTAATAAAACTCATCAATCCGTTGAGGTAAGCGTGTTGCGACATAGTTTTTCTTATTCCATCGTTGCTAAGGTTTAATATTGCCACATTCTGGGCTGCAAACGTAACGATTCTGTAAAGCATTGGTTAAATTAGCCTACATTTACTTCATACGTTTGAAAAGCTCACTAAAATCAAGCTAAGATAGCCCTCAATTAAGTGTTTGTTGCTAAACCCTATTTTCCCGCTGAAAGGCTATCAATCTACCCATGACTCCTAATACTCTTTTGAACTCTTTGCGCAACCCCTTCTCAGCCGCATACTGGTGCCAACCAATGATAAAGCTGTTACTTGTAGCGGGTCTTGTGGCGGTGCCATTTGCAACAGCACAAACTAACGCAGATGATGTTCCGGTGCAGATTAAGTTCACTGAGGAACAGGGTTTGTTAACCCAAGAAATTATTCAGTTATTAGATCGTCAGCACTATCAAGCCAGGGAACTTAACGACCAGTTTGCCAGTGACGTGTTTACTCGGTATTTAAAGCTTCTAGACCCTCAGCACAGCTACCTTAGCAAAGCAGACCTAGCACCGTTTAATTACCTTAATAGTGAACTTGACGACCTGTTAGTAAAAGGTGATCTAGCGGCTATGGGTCAGCTCTACAATTTGCTGCAACAAAGGCGCCTAGCATTCATAGACTATAGCTTAACCTTATTAGCCAGTGAGGGGCCAATGTTTAACTTCGAACTGCTCGAAGATATAAGCACATCACCCTTTGACGACCCTCGTGTAAAGGATTTTGCGGCCATTAAGGACACTTGGCGTAAACAACTAAAAAATGAATTTATTAACGGCCAATTAAACAATGAAACTGCTGATCAAATTAGGCAGCGGTTGCTAAAACGCTATACCTCTATGCGAAACCGTGTGGTACAAGTGGAACTGCGGGACGCTTATCGAGCGGTTAGCAACAGCATTACCACGGTTACAGACCCACACACCTCCTACCTTTCTCCACGCAATGTTGAAGATTTTAATATCGACATGAGCTTGTCACTGGAAGGCATTGGTGCGGTTCTCCAGCGCGATGAGGACTTCACCAAAGTAGTTCGCTTAGTGGCAGGAGGCCCTGCTGATAAAGCCGGAGACCTACAGGCTTCTGATTACATTGTCGGCGTGGCTCAAGACGGTGAGGCAATGCAGGAAATATTGGGTTGGCGTTTAGATGATGTTGTTGATCAAATAAGAGGGCCAAAGGGATCCCTAATCAATTTACAAATCATTCCTGGTGGCGATTTACAGCAAACCAAAAAAATCATCCAAATTCGCCGAAACAAAGTTGAGTTGGATGATCAAGCTGCTAAAAAATCGGTCATTGAACTACCAACTAAGCAGGGTACCCGTAAATTTGGCGTCATCACCTTACCGACTTTTTATATGGATTTTGCTGCTGCTCAACGAGGCGACTCCAACTATCGCAGCACCACTCGTGACGTATATGAACTTATCCAAGAGCTGAATGATGAATCTATCAGTGGCATTATTATTGACTTGCGCAACAATGGCGGCGGTTCGTTGCGAGAGGCCAATCAACTGATTGGTCTGTTCATCGAAACAGGCACCACTGTGCAGGTTCGTTATGCGAATGGGGTGATCGAAAAACAAATAGACCGCAACCCATTTTTGGCTTATAACGGGCCTCTAGTGGTCCTTATTAATCGCTACAGTGCCTCTGCCTCAGAGATTTTTGCAGCCGCAATGCAAGATTATAAACGCGCTCTAATTGTTGGTAGCCAAACCTATGGCAAAGGGACCGTACAAACATTTGGTGATCTCACCAGTGGCCAGATCAAATTTACCCAAGCAAAGTTTTACCGTGTATCTGGGGCAAGTACACAACACAAAGGTGTCATTCCAGACATTATTTTGCCCAGTTTAGATGACCCATCCAAAGTTGGTGAAAGCACCCAAGACCACGCTCTCCAATGGGATCAGGTTAAGGCTGTTGATCACAAAACTTATTTTTCCTTCGAACATATTATTCCGCAACTGCAAGCGCGACAAGAACAACGCAACCAACACAGTGCAGACTGGCAGTACACCTTAGCTGTTGTCGAGCATCAACGGAACAGACCAGAACGGATTAGCCTTCACTTTGATCAACGTCGACAGTACTGGCAGGAACAGCAAGATTGGTATTTGAGCCATATTAACAAATTACGCCTTGGCCACGAGTTAGACCCAGTGACAGACGCTGAAGACCATGAATTTAATTATGGTGATGCCCAAAAAGATCCTAATATATTAGCAGGTGCCGGAGTTATTTCTGATTGGATAGATATGGCGCGTTAAGCCATATCTATCCAACATAGCTGTCCTACATAGCTACACCACACCATCTTGCTGTAACTGTGCGATACGTTCGGGTAACAAACCTAATTGTGCCAAAACATTGACCGTATCTTGGCCTGGTCTAGGTACAGATGTGGGCACACCTTTATTCCGATCCATTTTTGGCGCAGGCGCCGGCTGTGTTACACCATCTAATTCAATAAACGCTTTACGGGCTTTATGATGCGGATGTTGCGTTGCTTCCGTAAAAGTTAACACCGGAGCAAAACAGGCATCGCTTCCTTCCAATAGATCACACCAAAATTGCCGAGTTTCACTGGCAAATTTCTGAGTTAAAGCCAGCCGCGCCTGAGGCCAACTTTGCTCTTGCCACTGATGCTCAAAACAACCCTTTTGGGTTAGGTTTAGACGTTCTAATAACAGTCGATAAAACTTCGGCTCTAAGGCACAGATATTAATATAATGCCCATCTGAACACACGTAGGTATCATTCCAAGGAGCAGCACCGTCGGTCCAGCTGGCTCCAACTTGATCAGTAGCATGGGATGAATTGTGGATCATCCACAGCAGGCTAGATGCGTAAACGCAGCCATCGGTAATGGCTGCATCTACCACTTGCCCTTGGCCAGAGCTTTGCGCTTGCCACAAAGCACACATTATTCCCCATAACAGCATCATGGTGCCACCACCCACATCACCTACTAGAGTCAATGGTACTGACGGTTTTTGATCAAGCCGTGCACCGGCATGCATTGCACCTGTGAGCGCCACAAAATTAGGATCATGACCTGCCGATTGTGCTAACGGCCCTGTTTGCCCCCAGCCTGTTAAACGACCATAGATTAACTTTGGGTTAAGCGTTTCACAAACCTCGGGACCCAAACCTAGCTTTTCCATTACACCCGGTCTAAAGCCTTCAATCAATATCGACGATTGGGCAATCAGTTGCAGAGCTATCTGCACTCCTTCGTCTTGTTTCAGATCCAATTTAATCGAACGTTTGCCTCTATTATAAAAGGCATCAGCGGCTTTATCCGGAGCTATGTTTGCAGCGTTAGTATTGGTCATTTTACGTGCAATCACTACCACATCCGCACCCATATCGGCTAACATCATACCTGCTAACGGACACGGTCCAATACCTTCAAACTCAACTACCGTAACGCCTGATAAGGGTTTTTTGTGCATGTGATATTCCAACTAAACGTCTAAGGAGCGAGCAATAAGTTCTTTCATAATTTCATTGGTGCCACCATAAATTTTTTGTACGCGTGCATCTGCAAATAACCGAGTGATGGGATACTCCATCATATAACCATAACCACCGTGTAGCTGAACACATTCATCAAGCACTTCATTTTGCACCTGAGAGCCCCAGTATTTGGCCATTGACGCAGTGGCTGGGTCTAATGAACCATCAATAAGCTTAGCCACACAATCATTGATAAAACTGCGCGTCACCTCCACCTTGGTTTTCATTTCGGCTAACTTAAAACGGGTGTTTTGAAACGCCATAATAGGCTGCCCAAACGCCTTACGTTGACGCACATAATCTATAGTCAGTTGTAAACCACAATCCATAGCACCTAGGGCGGTGATGCCAATCATGGTCCTTTCCCATGGTAGTTGGTTCATGAGCTGATAAAAGCCCTGTCCCTCGACCCCACCTAATAAATTCTCAACCGGCACTCGTACATCTTCAAAAAATAATTCTGATGTATCATTTCCTTTCATACCCAGTTTTTTAAGGTTTCTTCCGCGCTGAAAACCCTTAGCGTGCTGCGTTTCTACAAAAATGAGCGACGTGCCTTTGGCACCTGCACTTAGATCTGTCTTTACTACTACACAGATCAGTTCGGCTGTTTGACCGTTGGTAATAAAAGTCTTAGAGCCATTAATAATGAAACTTTCCCCATCGCGCTTGGCATGGGTTGCCACAGCCTTTAAGTCGGAGCCACATCCGGGCTCCGTCATAGCAATAGCGCTTACCAACTCACCGGAAACTAACTTAGGTAACCAACGTAACTTTTGTTGTTCCGTGCCGAAAGTCACTAAATAATGCATCACGATAGACTGTATGCCATAACCCCAGCTAATATCTGCTAGTGACGCTTGTGTATATATGGTGACCGCTTCAAACGACATATCGGTACCTGCTCCGCCATACTCTTCCGGCACAGAGGCTCCCATAATTCCAGCCGCACCTGCTTGGAGCCAAAAGTCACGATCCACCACTCCCTGCTCACACCACTTTTCAATATTAGGAACCAAAGCTTGACGCATAAACCGTTCGGCAGTATCCGCGTACAGCCTATGTTCGGTAGTGACCCAGCTAGCTGTGTCAGTGAAAAAGGCCATGACAACACTCCACAATGGATTAAATTAGTTCCATCATCGGCTCATTAAGTGCCGACAACTGTTCTCTTAATTCTAAAATATGTTCGCCCCAATAGCGCTCAGTGTTAAACCACGGAAAGCTATGGGGAAAGGCTGGATCTTCCCAACGGCGGGCTAGCCATGCGGCGTAATACATCATCCGTAAGGTTCGCAAGGGCTCAATCAATGCTAACTCTCGTGGTTTGAAGTCATAAAACTCATTGTAACCTTCCACTATTTCAGACAATTGTATGCGTTGTCGGTCACTATCGCCTGACAATAACATCCATATATCCTGAATAGCAGGGGCCATACGAGAGTCATCAAAGTCGACAATATTGGGGGCATCGTCCCGCCACAACAAGTTACCACCGTGGCAATCTCCATGAACTCGAATGTAACTGACTCCGTCGGCTTGCGCAAAAGCAGCATCAATACGGACTAACAAATCAGCGGTTAAACTATCGTATGCAGCTTTTAGTCCTGCAGGTATAAAATTTTTGCTCACAAAGGCCACACTATCGTGGCCAAACGTTTGAGGGTTTATAGATGGCCTATATTGGTAGTCTTCTACCGCACCAAGGGCGTGTATACGTCCCAATAATCTACCCATAGTGTACAGATTATCAAGATCATCAAGTTCTGGTCCGTGTCCGCCTTTACGCTCAAATAAAGCAAACTGAAAGTCTTCGTAGTGCAACAAGCTATCACCGTATTGATTAATCAACGGTGGCACCACGGGTAATTCATAATCTGCCAATGCGATACTAAAGTGATGTTCCTCCAAAATTTCATCAGAGGACCAACGCTTTGGCCGATAGAACTTAGCAATAACAGGGGCCGCTTGATCTTCAAGCCCAACTTGATAGACACGATTTTCGTAACTGTTCAACGCCGATATTCGCCCGTCACACACGTAGCCTTGGCTTTCAACCGCGTCCATAATGTAGCTGGGCGTTAATATAGAAAATGGGTGAGTTTCGTTGCTCATATTAGCCACTAGTTAAAAATCAATGCCCTAGTATATCCTAAGACCCAGTGGTCATCTTGTAACTGCGCAGGCTAATAGTCTCTGCAACTTGACAAAAGCCCTCCATAACCACGACATTGAGGGTTACATCCTACTTAGCCACGGAATTTAGCATGCCCTTAGCCTACATTTATGATGCTGTTCGCACCCCTCGATCTAGGGGGAAAGCAGGTGTGGGTAGCCTTTATGGTGTCAAACCTATCAACTTGCTTGCTGGGTTATTGAAAGGCTTAGAAAGTCGATATCAACTGGATACTAGTCAGGTGGACGATGTAGTTATGGGCTGTGTCACCCCTATAGGTGAACAAGGTTCAAACATCGCCAAAAGTGCTGTTATACACGCCGGTTGGCATGAGTCTGTACCCGGATTTCAGCTTGATCGCTTTTGCGCCTCAGGTCTCGAAGCGGTAAATACCGCCGCCGCCAAAGTAGCCAGTGGTATGGAAAATTTAATTGTGGCTGGTGGTGTGGAAAGCATGAGTCGTGTACCTATGGGCAGTAATGGCGGCCCTTTTTTATCGGATCCTGAATACATTGCTAACAACCTCAGTGTTCCTCAAGGGATAGGCGCCGATCTTATCGCCACCATTGAAGGCTATAGCCGTGAGCAGCTTGATAGTTACGCCCTTCAAAGCCAACAAAGAGCCACCCACGCTAGAGATTCCGGCTGGTTTGATGGTTCCGTTATGGCTGTTGCAGACGCCATGGGCACCGCCATATTAGAACGTGATGATTTTATTAAACCCACTACCAGTCTTGAAGCACTAGGCGCTCTAAATCCTGCCTTTGAAACCTTAGGTAATTATGGCTTTGATGACATGGCATTACGCAAATATCCACATGTTGAAAACATTCATCATGTTCATACTGCTGGCAACTCTTCAGGAGTGGTGGACGGTGCAAGCGCCGTATTAATTGGCAACCAAGCCATTGGAGTAGACCTAGGTTTGATACCAAGAGGACGCATTATAGCCACAGCTGTGGTTGCCAATGACCCTATCATCATGCTCACAGGCCCAGGCCCAGCAGCCAAAAAGTGTTTATCTAAAGCAGGCTTATCTACAAAAGACATCGACCTTTGGGAAATAAACGAAGCCTTTGCCAGCGTCGCTTTACGCTTTATGCAAGATCTAGATATCAGCCCTGATATCACCAACGTTAACGGCGGAGCCATCGCCATGGGGCATCCCTTAGGGGCCACAGGCGGCTGTTTAGTGTCCATCGTGTTAGACGAACTGGAACGTCGAAACCAAAAACGCGGCCTTATTGCACTTTGTGTCGGTGGCGGTATGGGCATTGCCACCATCATTGAGAGAGATTAACACCATGCTTACAGCAAACAGCCAAACCATGCCCTTATTCGGATATCAGCAAGACTCCCACGGCATCGTTACTATTACTATGGATATGGATGGCCCGATAAACTGTATGAATCTTGCTTTCATGCCTATGTTGGCTAATACCGTAGAAAAATTGGAAGCTGAACCATGGATCACTGGTGTGATTATCACCTCTGCCAAAACCACTTTTTTTGCGGGCGGAGACTTAAACTGGCTACGTTCTGTAGAACCTGATGACGCGGCTGAATTTATGGCCCATGTAACAACCATGAAGGCCTGTTTTAGGCGCCTTGAAAAACTCCCTGTGCCTGTAGTTGCAGGCATTAATGGCAGTGCGTTGGGAGGCGGATTTGAAATCTGCTTAGCCTGCAATTACCGTATTGCTTGGCATGATTCAAGTGTAAAACTAGGCCTACCCGAAGCGACTTTAGGCCTACTACCCGGCGGTGGTGGCACTGTGAGAATGACTCATTTATTGGGTTTGACGGACACCCTACCGTTATTGACTCAAGGTAAAATAATGACTTCAACAAAGGCCCTTAAGGCTGGTTTAATTGACGCCTTAGTAGAACAATCGACAGATTTACTTGAACATGCAAAAAAGTGGATTTTGGACCAAAAAAATAATCCCCTCGCATCAACACAACCATGGGATACCAAGGGCCATACAATACCTGGAGGCAATGCGCATCACCCTTCGATGGTCCGTAAAATAGCGGTGGCTAGCGCCCAAATACAACAAAAAACTCGCGGATTATTACCTGCTCCAGAGATGATTTTAGACATCATAGTAGAAGCCGCTAGACTAGATTTTGACACCGCTCAAACTATTGAGACAGCCAAATTTGTTGAACTGGTTACAGGGCCCGTGACAAAAAACATCATCACTGCCATGTTCTTTAACATGAACCAAGTGAAAGGCGGCCACAAGCGCCCTCATGGTTTCCCTCGCCATCAGGTTCAGCGTTTAGGTATCATTGGGGCGGGCATGATGGGCCAAGGTATTGCTTACTCCGCCGCTATGGCGGGTATTCAGGTCTACCTTAAAGACGCTCACCTTAAGTCAGCAGAAAAGGGAAAAGACTACAGCCAAAAACTATTACAGAAAAAACTGGATCAAGGCCGTATTGATCATCATCAAATGCAGCAAGTGCTTGCTCTCATACACCCCACAGACACAGCTACAGACCTAGAAGGCTGTGACCTTATTATCGAGGCAGTGTTTGAGGACAAACAGCTTAAAAACCGTGTATTACAAGAACATGAATCGCTGATCAATGAGAATGGATTTTGGGGGACCAATACATCCACTTTACCTATCGACCTTTTGGCACAAAAAGCCACTAAAAAACACGCCTTTATTGGCCTACACTTTTTCTCACCCGTTGACAAAATGCCTCTATTGGAAATAATTTGTGGTGCGGACACAAGTGACTCAACCCTGGCAAAAGCCTTTGATTTTGCAAAACAAATTAATAAATTGCCTATAGTTGTTAACGATGGGTTAGGGTTTTATACCTCAAGAACTATTAGTACTAAAATGGATGAAGCCTTACAAATGGTGGCAGAAGGGCTAGACCCTGTATTAGTCGACAATTTAGGCAAAGCTATGGGGTTTCCAGTGGGCATGTTAACCCTACTAGACCAGCTAAAATTAGGTCTGCCGCTACTGATTAATGATACCCAAGTGAGCATGGGCCTCAAAGACCCTCAACAACACGATACCCCTGCAGGAATGGCTATGTTGAGAACATTAGTAGAGCAACACGATCGTCAAGGCCGTATTAATAATAAAGGCTTTTATAATTATGGCGATAATCAAAAACATATCTGGCCTGGCCTTAAAAAATGGCTAAAACCAGAGCATTCCATTCCCCATCAAGACATTAAAGACCGCCTATTATTTAGACCAGTGATAGAGACTTTGCGCTGTTTGGAAGAAAATATATTGACTAATGTAGCTGACGCCAACATTGCTTCCATTCTCGGTATTGGTGCACCTTTATGGACCGGCGGCTACGCCCAATTTGTTAACACTTACGGTTTAACCGAATTTATTGCCCGCTGTGATGCTTTAGCTCAAGTCTATGGTGCACGGTTTAACGCTCCAGATATCGCTTACCAATATGAAAAACTGGGGAAAACCTTTGTATAATCTAGGTTTAGCTCCGTATAATATAGCGCATATTAAGCCCGTTAAATCAGGGAAGTTATAATGACTGCTACTAATGCACTCCAGTTCCCTATTAGCGAAGCTCCTGCCATGGGCCAACCTTTATCTGTTGCCAATGGTGTTTACTGGTTACGCATGCCATTACCCTTCTCTCTAAACCATATCAATTTGTGGTTATTGGAAGACGATACAGGCTGGACTATTGTAGATACGGGAATCAACACCTCCGCTTGCAAGGAGCTGTGGCAGCAAGTGTTTGACAACCACCTTAACAACAAGCCCGTGCACCAACTTATTGTCACTCATTTACACCCAGACCATGTTGGTTTAGCCGGTTGGATCTGTGAAATATGGGGTTTAGAGTTGAATATGTCCCGCACGGATTACATGGCATGTAGAGTGCTTATGTCTGACACAGGTAAACCTGCGCCTAAAGCAGCTATCAATTTTTACCAACGTGCTGGCGTAAGTAATGAACAACTAGACTCTTACAAAGCCAAGTTTGGTGGTTATGGCAAAGGCATTTATGCCATGCCAGATAGCTTTATACGTTTACAAGATGGCGAATCGGTCATTATGGCAGGACACAAATGGGACATTATCGTTGGTAGAGGCCACGCGCCGGAACATGTATGCCTATTGTGTCCAGAGCTGAATGTTTTTATCGCAGGTGATCAGCTGTTGCCCTCTATTTCTTCCAACGTGAGCGTATGGCCTACAGAGCCCCATTCAAATCCGCTAAAAGATTGGCTTGATTCATGTGCAATGTTGCAACAACGCATCCCCGCCGATGTGCTAGTATTGCCGTCCCATGGACAAGTATTTTTTGGTGCTCATCAACGCTTACAACGGCTTATTGACGGCCATGAAAAGTCTCTTGTTAAACTGTTAGAGGCGTGCCAACAGCCGCAGCGTAATGTGGATTTATTTAGCCAGTTGTTTCGCCGCCCTATTACCGACGACGTACTCACACTAGCAGTAGGCGAAACCCAAGCCCATTTAAATTACTTAGTTAGTAACAACAAACTCCAAAGCAGCTCCGACAAAACCGGTGCTACTTGGTATCAAACCATTTAAAAGAAGACCATTTTATGCATATCATTACCATCAACCGTGAACCTGTTGAATTATATAAAATCCTAAAGTTTGAATCTATTGTAGGCAGTGGCGGTGAAGCTAAAAAGAGAATTGGCGAAGGCTTAGTTAAAGTTAACGGCGATGTAGAAACTCGTAAAAGCCGTAAAATGGTTAGTGGAGACACTATAGAGTTTGAAAAGCGTCATTACGAACTAAAACTGCTTTAATCAATGCGCATTCGTGGTTTTTTTGGTCGTTACTTTAATCCTGCCCATATAAGCGCGGGGTTTATTGCGCCCTTAGTCGGCTACACTAGTTCTGCCGCCATCATTTTTCAGGCTATTAACAGTACCGGCGCCAGTGATGCCATCGTAACCAGCTGGTTCTGGGCTTTAGGTGTGGGTATGGGTTTGTCGACTATGGGCCTGTCACTCTTTTATAAACAGCCTATTCTCACGGCTTGGTCTACGCCAGGCGCAGCCATCTTGGTCACTAGTTTGGCAGGAGTGCCTTTGGCCGAAGCCATAGGTGCCTTCATAATATGCTCTGTATTAATCACCTTAATAGGGTTATCTGGCTGGTTTGACCGCATCATGTCTTACCTGCCAAAATCTATTGCAGCAGCCATGTTAGCGGGGGTTTTATTACCCTTTGCTATACATATGATCATGTCCTTAGAGTCTGAGTTAGCTTTGGTTTTAACCATGATGATGACTTTTTTTATTAGCCGCGTCATTTGGCCCAAACTGGCTGTCATGGTGACCTTACTACTAGGCGCATTTGTTGCAGCGATGCTGGATTTAATTGTTTGGCAGGATGTAAGCTTACAAATTTCCAGTCCCATTTGGACCACGCCTCAGTGGTCTTTATCGGCCGCTATTAGTGTTGCCATTCCACTACTTATTGTTACTATGGCTTCGCAGAACGTACCTGGAATAGTGGTATTGCGCAGTCACGGTTATGATGCCCCAGCAGCCCCTTTGATTACCTGGACTGGTATTACTGGCATTCTTATGGCTCCTTTTGGCGGTTTCGCCTTTAACCTTGCCGCCATTATGGCAGCTATTTGTATGGGTAAAGATGTCGACGCAGATCCAAAACAAAGGTATCGCGCTGCAGTTTGGGCGGGTTTATTTATTGTAGCTACTGGAGTATTTGCAGCTAGCTTAACAGGTTTGTTCAACAGCTTACCTCAAGCATTAGTAGCCACTATCGCCGGTTTGGCGCTACTAGGCACTATAAGCAACAGCTTAAGCACCGCACTCGCTATGGAAGTAGAGCGAATCCCTGCCGTGATTACTTTAGTCACCACAGCTTCTGGTGTGGCTATGTGGGGTATTGGCAGCGCCTTTTGGGGTTTAGTATTGGGAGCCTTAGCACTGTTAATTCAGCGTTACGCGTTGCCCTCGCCAACGCCTTGACCCGTAACTGCCTCATACCAGCATTCAAAG
>Ga0308019_10001122_pt1 | contig 16508 bp, 13 predicted proteins | sample Neamet284_FD_203135 | JGI IMG/M metagenome (GOLD analysis project Ga0308019, IMG submission 203135) | Marine microbial communities from water near the shore, Antarctic Ocean - #284 | ecosystem: Environmental > Aquatic > Marine > Unclassified | place: Southern Ocean | collected 2014-10-01 | reverse complement strand
CCAACCAAGGACACAATGCAATTACCGCTTTAATTGTAGGGTCTATTGTAGCTGCAATTTGTGCGCCACCACCACCCATAGACCAACCTCCTACAGCTATGTTTGATGTGTTTAATTTACCACTTAAGGGTGAGTTTTGTCTTGTATTTTCTTCCTTTAAACTTACCATAGCATCTAATAACGCAGAACATCTTGCTGCTGGTTGGTCAAAAAGACCATTTGTTCCTATAGTCATAGTTACAATTCCATGTGAGGCTAAAAAGGGCCCCCATGAAGATATACTAGATTCTGGGCTTATAAATCCAGGAACTATTATGATACTTGCTAAAGCTTCATCTTCGTTCGTAGGGTAGTAAATAGTAGAACCAGAATATTCAGGTCCATTTCGTACTCCATCTCCTTCAGTTAGAATTGAAACTTCAAATTCACCTGGATTTGTTATTGATTCACTCGTAATTGATTCGCATTGAGAATACGAGTTAAAACTAATACTCAGTATTAGAATAGAGGTAAATAGTGTTTTCATAGCTTAATCGTTCTTTCAATGCGTGCATTGCAATAATCGTACCATTAGATTGAAATGATACAATAGAGTAGGTTTCTATAATTTGATTATAAATATAAACTTTCTAAATGAGTCCGTAATCTAATAAGTATATTTGCAACCAAATATTGTTTTGATGCTAGCAAACGAAGAAAATCCTCCATCTTTCCAACAAGAAGAAATAGATAAGTGTATTTCTGTGCTTGAACATTTGGTAGAAAATACTGATACTTTATTCGACCTTTCTGAAGATAAACGTGTTGCGCTAATGAAAGTTGCAGGTTTATTATCTCGTCCTAATAAAGATGAGCAGAATAGACGTAGGAAAGATTCTAAGAAAGCTGCTAAGCGTAAGATGATTGAACGTGATAAGCATGCACGTAAAGAAACAGGGATTCGTTCTGCACGAGAATCGAGTATTTTTGTTGCGCCTAAATTACTTACCGTTTCTAAAGAAACACTCGAATCTGATACCGAATTAGAATCTCCACGTAATTGTTACGTATGTAAGACTCTATTCACTAAACTTCATCACTTTTACGATACTATGTGTCCAGACTGTGGTGCCTATAATTATGCTAAACGTTTTCAAACAGCCGATTTATCAGGACAAGTTGCTGTAGTTACTGGTTCTCGTTTAAAAATTGGTTACCACATTACTCTAATATTACTTCGTGCTGGCGCTACTGTTGTCGCTACTACTCGTTTCCCTGTAGATTCTTCTTTACGATTTTCTAAAGAAGATGATTTCTCTGAATGGGGACATCGTTTAAAAATACATGGACTCGATTTAAGACATATTCCAAGTGTAGAAATCTTTTGTAATTTTATTGAAAAACAGTACAATAGGCTAGATATACTCATCAATAATGCAGCTCAAACAGTTCGCCGTCCTGCAGGATTTTACCGTCACCTAATGAATAATGAGGAGACTACTTTTGAGGAACTTCCAACGTATGCACAAGCGCTTTTAAAAGATCATAACTTTTGTGTAAACGAATTGAATGCTCTAAGTAATTTATCTACAGATAACGAAAACAATACTTTACCGGTTGCATGGCATGGTCCAGAACCTGGTATTGGTTTAAGTTCTTCTGCTCAATTGTCACAAATCCCTTATAGTTTCGATAATTCTTTACGACCTGCAGAGGTTTTTCCGGAAGGTGAGTTAGATGTAGATTTACAGCAGGTAGATTTACGTAAAACCAATAGTTGGAGATTGAGGCTAGGAGAAATTGAAACTACTGAGATGATAGAGGTTCAATTGGTTAACTCTGTGGCTCCTTTTGTTTTGTGTAACCGTCTCTCCATCCTCATGAAAAAAGAGAATACTGGTATGAAACATATAATTAACGTTTCTGCCATGGAGGGTAAGTTTCATAGGTTTAAGAAGGAAGATCGTCATCCACATACCAATATGGCTAAAGCGGCTTTAAACATGCTTACGCATACTTCTGCAGCTAGTTTTGCTAAAGATGGTGTGTATATGAATGCGGTAGATACTGGTTGGGTAACAGATGAAGATCCGGTTGAGCTTTCTGATAAGAAGGTAAAGGAGCACGATTTTCAGCCTCCTTTAGATATTGTTGATGGTGCGGCTCGAGTACTCGATCCATTAATTGATGGGATAAATACAGGAAAACACTGGTGTGGTAAATTCTTAAAAGATTATCAACCAATCGACTGGTAGATTTAGTCGCTTAGAATGGTACTAAATTTTTTTAATTGTTCGTTTAATTCCTGAATAGGTAGACCGACTACGTTAAAATACGAACCCTCAATTTTAGTGATTCCTATAGCTCCAATCCATTCTTGTATACCATAAGATCCTGCTTTATCATAAGGTTTATAGTTTTCTATATAATAGTCAATTTCGGCGTCTGTTAAGTCTCTGAAATAAACTTTTGTACTAGAGGAGAAGGTGCTTGTCTTTTGAGCAGATTTTAAACAGACTCCTGTAATAACTTCATGACTCCTATTAGACAAACGATGTAACATCTCTGTAGCTTCTGCTTTGTCTTTTGGTTTCCCAAGTATAGTATCGTTAAGAATAACCACCGTATCTGCAGTTATAATTACTTGATCATCTTTAATGTTTGTAAATGCTGATGCTTTTAACTCTGCCAAATATTCTGCAACCTTCGAAGTATTCAAATCCTTTGGGAAAATTTCGTCAATAGATTTAACCTCTACTGTAAATTCTAAATCTAATAAACTTAAAAGTTCTTTTCTTCTAGGAGATTGAGATGCTAATATTATTGATTTCATAGTACCTAGTAATATTGTTAAACCATCCAAGCTAAAATTGACCCAAGCGCAATGGCTAATAATTTTTGAATATTAAATTTATGTGCTTCCGAGGTTTCAAATAATATAGTGGTAGAAATATGTAAGAAAATACCTACAACAACAGCCATTATCTCACGGTGATAGTAGCTCAACTCTTGTACTAAGTTACCCGATAAAGTTCCTAATGGAGCCATTATGGCAAATACACCAATGAGTAAAAAAGATTTGGTTTTCGAAAATCCAGCTTGAGCAAAAAGACTCATTAATACAATGGTTACGGGTATTTTATGTAATGCGATTCCTGTAAGTAACGAGCCTTCAAAGTCAGCGTGGTGGTGTCCATGATGTTCTATTCCTCCCAATGGCATTCCTTCTAAATAGGCATGGATTGCCAAACTGATGAGCATAGATATAGGGATGGTTTTGTTTTGTAAATGCCCATGCCCATGTTCTATTCCTTGTGAGAAAAACTCTAAGACTATTTGTAAAATAAACCCTATTAAAAGGAATAATCCAATCCTTTTTCCATCGCCTGTATAGACTTCTGGAAGTAGATGAAAAACTGAAATGGCAAATAAATAAGCCCCAGAAAAAGCCAAGAGCAATTTTATAGCACTTGCTTTTAAGTCGTTTAATACTTCAACTAAAAACACACCAATTAATACCGATGCGATTAATACTAAATAGGTCATTTACTAAATTTTAAGACTGTCAAATATAATAAGAAAATGTGTTTTTAATCCCTATGACCTGCGTAAATATTATTGAGAAGATTTTAACCTCATCACTAATATTAATCTATCAGAGCTATTTACATTAAAAGGGTTTAAATCGTAATCGCCAAATGTATCAGAAATCTGTAATCCTGATTTTGTTGCCATCTCTTGCATATTCGCAAGTGAAAATGCGGACACATTTTCCTGATAATTATAAGTTTGGTTCTTATCTTTTACAATAATGTCTTTTGTTATGTTAACTCCATCGAAGGTTCTTTTGAGTTCGAAGTCAATACCATCTATGGTTTTGTTTTCTGTTGCAACCAAGTTCTTAATTACTTTTTCAGCATTCAAGAAATCTAAAACAAAACAGCCATTTTCTTTAAGGTTTTTAGCTACACCTTTTAATACTTCAATGTTCTCGAGCTGATTTTTAAAATAGCCAAAGCTTGTAAATAAATTGAAAACAAAATCAAATTCATTTTCTTTAAAAGCCATACGCATATCGTGAACCTCAAAGATAACGTTTGATACACTGGAAGCTTTCGCTTTTAGTATACTCTCAGGAGCTAAATCTACTCCTGTAGTTTGAAATCCCTTTTTAGCTAGATGTATAGAGTGTCTTCCTTTTCCACAGGCCAAATCTAAGATCTTAGCACCTTGCTTAATTTTTAGATGCTCACATAGATTATCAATAAATCGACATGCTTCTGCCTCGTCTCTATGTTGATAAAGAGTGTGATAATAGCTGGTGTTAAACCAATTTACAAACCAATCTTTGTTCATTAGAAAATGTATTCGTGTAGATTAAATAGTTTTACAATTGCCAAAGATATCATTACGATTAGTAGTCGTCTTACCCAAAGGCTTGCTTTTTTGTTTTCGAGCGCGAATTTTGTAGCAAACCATCCTCCTAAACCTTGCCCCAATGATAATGATAGTGCAGGTAACCAGACTATTTGGTCGTTGTACATATAAATTAATAGTGCTGGGAACAGTAATGCAGCACAAATAATAATTTTAATAAAATTAGCATCAATTATGCTGTATTTTGAGATAAGGACTAGAGAGGCTAAAAATAATATCCCCATACCCATTTGTATGAATCCTGCATACCAACCGATAGCAAAAAATATAATAAAGTTTAGTATTGATTTATTGTCTTTTCTCTCAGCAGTTTCTATTAACCATTTCTTAGGCTTAAGTAACACGATAGCTAGAGTAAAGATCATTAAGTAACCTATAACTTTGGTAAGAAACTCATCTGATACTTGTATTGCTGAATTAGCACCAAATACAGTACCTAAGATGGTCGGAATCATTAACCATAAACTCTCTTTTAGCAAAGGTTTAAATTTCTCTGCTTTTCTAAAAGTAATTACACTTACTAAGCACTGTACAAATCCACCAAGTCTGTTGGTACCATTAGCTAAACCTGCAGGCATACCCGTAAACAATAATAGGCTAAGGGTAAACACTGAGCCGTTTCCAGCAAGTGTATTTATAATACCTGCTAGTAATCCAGCAAGAAAAAAAAGAGGGTAGAAGTACCAGGCTAATTCCATTGTTTCCTTTAAGACTTCAAATATAATTATTAGTATTCGGTTCTTGTAAATTTATTGCGACTACTCTCGATTTAAAACAAAAAAAATGCCCCAGCAAAGCTGAGGCATTTTAAACTTAGAGTTTAAATCAATTACTTGATCACTACTCTTTGAACATTTTGAGAAGTTGCAGTAGATACTTTTACAAAGTAAATACCAGCATTTAATTCAGAAACGTTTACAGTTTCATTCATTGAACCTTCTATAGATTTAGTAGAAACTACTTCACCTAATACATTAATTACTTCTAAAGTATAGTTGTCTGCATTGTTAGCAGTAACAGTAAATACACCATTTGAAGGGTTTGGAGATACTGAGAATAAAGCTGTTTTAGCTTCGTCTAAACCAATAACATAGTCATCAATTGCTAAACGAATTGCAGCAGCAGTACCGTTTGTATAGTTAACAGCGTCATCTATATAGTGAAGCATTGAAGCAGAACCAGGTTGAGCTACAGTTTCATCATCTAAAATATAAACACGGTCATCTTCATTAGGTCCGTTGTACAATTCAACACAAGCATAGTATACACCAGCATCAAGAGTCGTTGGAACTAAATCTACAAACATAAGTCCATTGTCGATGTGTCCTTGAGTAATCATAACACCATCTTCATTTTCAGCAATTCTGTTACTAGAAGACATATCGTCAGTTCCAATAGTTTCTTCAGTTACTAAGAATGGGAATACTTGACCACCAACATCAGTAAATGAAGTAAGAGCAAGTTGTAATCCAACAACATCAGTAGCAACTAGTAATTCGTAACGAGCCATAATAATTGTTCCGTTACCCCAATTTGTACCGATATAACCTAAAGAACTCATTTCGTTATCGTAAACACCAATTCCATCAATAGAGAATAAGTTTTTAGATACTTCGAAGTTTCTTGTATAAGTATTGTTATCGAAGTTTGTACCGTTTGCATTGTCTGCATCAGAAGTAGCTACAGTAGAAAATTCGTAAACACCTTCACCTAAAGAAATATCAGTCATTACTGCTTGAGTAAAGTCTGTAGAGTCATTGTCTAAAGTTGCAATAGTAGCAGATTCAGAAAGTAAAGAAGTACCAGCTGCATTGCTAACATTCATTGAAATCTCAACGTTTGTTTGATCGTTCACACCGAAGTTAAATACTTCACCACCGATAATTAAAGTGTCTTTAACGTGAGCAGCAGGAGTTCTTCCATATTCAAAACCACCTGTTGTTGATACCCAAGCAGAATTTAATACTACATCGTTAGATGGTTGGTCTAAAATAGCAACATCATCAACAAACCATGCATAACCCCATGTTCCTGTCCAGTGAAAACGAACCCAAACTTGAGATTCACCACCTGCAGAAGGAGTAATGTTTAATCTTGATGTTGTAGGATTAGAAGGCATTTCTTGACCTGCAGTACCAGAGATTCCAGGGAATGCTTCGTATACATTAGGGTTAGTAGTTGCATCGAAATCTGGAGTTAATTCTGGCCAGTCAGTATTATTTGTACTTGTTACAATGAAACATCTTTCAGAGTTAAAAGATCTGTACCAAGTTTCGAATTGAAGTACAACGTTAGCGTTAGCAGAAAGATTAATTGAACTTGCAGTAGTGATCCAAGAATCCTCAACATCAGCACCACCTTCTTCTCCACCATAAAGGTCAGAATCCACCATAGCACATCCATTGTCATAAGTAGTAGAAGCAATTGTTGCAATAGCATAACTACCAGTTGCAGCTAAGTTAGTCCCAATTTGCCAATCTAAATCACATGCATTAGCATCGTGACCAGCAACCCATGTAGAAGCATCAGAAAAGTCATCAGACCAGATAGCTACAGATTTTGCTGCAGTAATAGTCTTAACTGTTTTTTTTGTTTGTACAAAGTCTTTTTTAGTATTCTCAGCTTTTTGTGCAAAAACTGAAGAAGCTACTAATAAAGCACCTGTCAATAGTTGAATTTTTTTCATGATTTGTTTTTTTTGTTTTTAATCTCTCAAATTTAAGGTTTATCCTTAAATTTCACAAGTAGTATCTGCATAAGATTCTATGCTTGGACAGGAGCAAATTAAATTACGATCTCCATACGCTTGATCTACTCTTCTAACCGAAGGCCAGAATTTATTGTCTCTCACCCATTTTAAAGGATATGCCGCCTGATGACGTGAGTATCCGAACATCCATTCGTCCGAAGTACATTGATCTAAAGTATGTGGAGCATTCTTTAAAGTATTGTCTTCTTTATGGAATTCTCCAGTTATTACATGCTCAATTTCTGCACGTATTGCAATCATTGCTTCGCAAAAACGATCCAATTCTGCCTTTCCTTCACTTTCTGTAGGCTCAATCATTAGTGTTCCAGCTACTGGAAATGAAACAGTAGGAGCATGGTATCCATAATCCATTAAGCGTTTTGCTATGTCTGTTACATCTATTCCACTCGCTTCTTTTAAGTCTCTACATTCCAAAATCATTTCGTGTGCTACACGGCCGTTTTCTCCAGTATATAAGATCTTATAATGCTTCTCTAATTTTGCCTTCATATAGTTGGCGTTTAGAATTGCATGCTTGGTAGATTCTTTCAAACCTTCTTTACCTAACATTTTTATATAAGCATACGAGATAATTAAGACTAATGCAGAACCCCAAGGAGCTGCAGAGATAGCAGAAATACTATTTTTACCTCCACATTCAACAACCGAATGTCCAGGTAAAAACTCTACTAATTGTGGAGCTACTCCAATTGGACCCATCCCTGGGCCACCCCCGCCATGCGGTATTGCAAAGGTTTTGTGTAAGTTTAAGTGACAAACATCGGCACCTATTTCTCCAGGTGATGTTAAGCCAACTTGCGCATTCATATTGGCACCATCCATATATACTTGTCCACCATGTTGGTGAATTATAGCGGTAATTTCTTTTACAGAAGCCTCAAATACTCCATGAGTAGAAGGATAAGTAATCATTAAAGCAGACAATTCATTCGAGTGCTTTTCTGCCTTTTCTTTTAAATCAGCTACATCAATATTCCCCATTTCGTCGCACTTAACAACCACTACTTTCATTCCTGCCATTACAGCAGAAGCGGGATTGGTACCGTGAGCGGATGAAGGAATAAGTGTGATGTTTCTGTGCTCATCGCCACGAGAAATATGATATTCTCTAATAACCATTAGCCCAGCATACTCTCCTTGTGCTCCAGAATTTGGTTGTAAAGACATTCCAGCAAAACCAGTAATTTCACAAAGATCTTTTTCTAACTCGCTAAAAATCTCCATATATCCTGCAGCTTGGTCTTCAGGAATAAAAGGGTGTAATGCGCTAAAGTTACTTTCGTTAAGTGGTAACATTTCTGTAGCAGCGTTTAGTTTCATGGTACATGAACCTAAGGCTATCATAGAGTGGTTAAGTGATAAATCTTTACGCTCTAAACGTTTTATATAACGCATCATTTCTGTTTCAGAATGATACGAGTTAAAAACCTCATGAGTCATGAAGTCTGTAGTTCTCTGTAAAGTTTCAGAAATAGTACAAGAATCGTAAACGTCTAAAATTCGTGGAGACTCACAACCTTTAGCTGCCGCAAGAACTGTAAGAATATCATTTAAGTCTTGTTGGGTAGTTGTTTCATTTAAACTGATACTAATCGTATGCTCATCAACATAAAGGAAATTGATATGAGCTTCGATCGCTATCTCATTTACAGTATCCGAAGAAATAGTATCTAAATCGATTAATAAGGTATCGAAATACTGCTCATTTATTTGATCGAATCCTAAATCTTTAATTGCAGAAGCTAGTGCATTTGCTTTGTTGTGAATGCGTTTTGCTATATGGGTAACTCCTTTTGATCCATGGTAAACCCCATACATACCAGCCATTACAGCTAATAATACTTGTGATGTGCAAATGTTAGAAGTCGCTTTTTCTCTTTTTATATGTTGCTCACGAGTTTGTAAAGCCATACGTAAAGCAGGTTTTCCATCTACATCTCTAGATAAGCCTATAATACGTCCGGGAACATTTCTTTTATAAGATTCCTTTGTCGCAAAATATGCTGCGTGAGGACCTCCGTATCCCATAGGAATACCAAAGCGTTGTGAAGTACCGCAAACTACATCTGCTCCCCATGAACCCGGAGATTCTAATAAAGAAAGAGAAAGTAAATCGGCAGCTACTGCTACACCAGCTTCCATTTTATGTGCTTTTTCTGTGAAGTTTTTGTATTCATATACTTCTCCAGTTGCAGCAGGATACTGTACCAAAGCGCCAAATACCATCTCGGTAAATTCGAAATCTCTGTGATCACCAATAATAAGCTCAAAACCTAAAGGTTCAGATCTAGTTTCTAGTAGACTTATTGTTTGGGGCAGACATTCTTCGGAAACAAAGAATAAATTTGCATTTGCTTTTTTCTTAGCTTTTGGTCTACTGTTGTATAAAAGAACCATTGCTTCTGCAGCAGCTGTAGACTCATCTAGTAGCGAAGCGTTCGCGATTTCCATTCCAGTAAGGTCAATAACCATAGTTTGGAAATTCAATAATGCTTCTAAACGACCTTGAGCGATTTCTGCTTGGTAAGGTGTATAAGCTGTATACCAACCTGGGTTTTCTAAAATGTTACGTTGTATAACACTTGGTAAAACGGCGTTGTGGTATCCTAAACCTATATAGGTTTTGTATTGCTTGTTTTTTTGAGCTAGCTCTTTTATATGTCCAAGAAATTCTTGTTCACTTAAGCCATCTGCTATATCTAAATCTTCTTCCAGTCGTATTGAAGCTGGAATAGTTTGATCGATTAATTCGTCAACAGAGTCTACACCTATAGTGCTTAACATACTGGTTACATCTTCGGCTCTGGGTCCGATGTGGCGAAGTAAGAATGAGTTTGTATTCATTTCGATATCAATTAGTTTTCAAGACCACAAAATTACAAAATATTCATTCTTCCATTCCATTCAAAGAACGAAAAATATAAGTATTTTTGAAGGTATGAGAATCCTACTTAAAATACTAGATTTTTTAGTAGTTAGCAATGTTTATGTTGCTGCTGGAACATTTTCCTTAACCTGGTTAAGTCTTCAGTTTTATGGTAATGAGAAGCTAGATTTAGCCTTCTTTGTTTTCTTTTCTACCTTATTTTCCTACAATTTTATGCGTTTAGTACGAGTACAGCCCATGTTAAAAGAGGGCGATTCAACTAGACATAAAAACATCTTTAGGTTTAGAGTTTTTTTATGGGGTTTATGCATCTGCTCTGCTATTGCTGCTTTTGTGTATTTCTTAAAAGTAGATGAGTTTATTTATCTCACTTTAATTTTAATGGGATCCATTTCCATAGCGTATTCTTTGCCTGTTTACAAAAAAGACGGTATTTGGCTTCGATTACGTGATTTACCTACTATAAAGATATTTCTAATTGCTTTTGTTTGGGCTGTAGTAACATCGCTCTTACCTATGCAAGTAAGTAACGTTTCTATTGATTGGTTAAAAGTGTTAGAACGCTTTCTATTTGTTTTTGCAATTACGATTCCTTTCGATATACGTGATTTGCGTTTTGATGCGGATAATTTACATACTATTCCTCAAATGTTTGGAGTTAAAAATGCAAGATATATTGGATTTGTAGCACTAACTTTTGCAGAACTTATATTGTTTTATGACTACTTTTTTTTAGGGATGTATTCACTTTTTTCTGCCCTAGCAATTTACATTACTTATGAGCTTTCTGTACTCTTGGTTTATAAGAGCCATCCCTCTTCCCCAGAGCGCTATTTTACCCTTGGAGTAGAAGGAACTTCTATACTTTTAGGCTTGCTTTTTTACCTTTCTCAAAAACTCTTGTAGTGCTCCCTATTTATTGTAATTTAGTGGGCTAAAATTTTAAGAGATGAATTGGGAGTATTCTGAAGACTTTGCACGTAAAATGGATCTACAAGATCCTTTAGCTACCTATAGAAATAGATTTTATATACCCGAAATAAATAGCGATGAAGCTGTTTATTTAACAGGGAATTCATTGGGTTTACAGCCTAAAACTACCCGTACTTTTATCAATCAGGAATTAGATGATTGGGCGAAATACGGTGTTGAAGGACATTTTCATGGAAAAACTCCTTGGTTTGATTACCACAAAGTATTAACAAAAACCTCAGCTACTATTGTAGGTGCTTTAGAATCTGAAGTTGTAGTGATGAATGGTTTAACTACAAATCTTCATCTTTTATGGGCTTCATTTTATAAGCCTACAAAAAATAGATTCAAAATTATTTGTGAAGCAAAAGCTTTCCCTTCTGATCAATATGTGATGGAGTCGCAAGCAAAGTTTCATGGTTTTAATCCAGAAGATGCGATTGTAGAGGTTGAGCCTCGTTCTGGTGAACATACTATTCGTACAGAAGATATACTTGCTAAAATTGCAGAATTGGGCGATGAAGTAGCTCTCGTATTTTGGGGTGGTGTAAACTATTATACAGGACAAGTATTCGACATGGAATCGATTACCAAAGCTGGGCATAAAGTAGGCGCCAAAGTTGGTTTAGATTTAGCACATGCTGCAGGAAATGTAGAATTAAAATTACACGATTGGGGAGTAGACTTCGCAGCTTGGTGTTCTTACAAATACTTAAACTCTGGACCCGGAAATGTGTCGGGTGTTTTTGTACATGAGCGTCATGGAGAAAATGCAGACTTACCAAGGTTTGCTGGTTGGTGGGGTCACGATGAAGATCGTAGATTTTTAATGGAAAAAGGTTTTGTTCCTACCAAAGGAGCACAAGGTTGGCAGTTGAGTAATGCGCCCATATTTGGTATGGCTGCACACCGTGCTTCACTTGAGATATTTGAAGAAGTAGGAATGGAAAAACTTATTGATAAATCGCGTTTATTGGTGGCTTATTTAGAATTTGTATTGGCAGAAATTGCTCTTAAATTCGATGCTACTATTTTTGAATCTATTACGCCTACAAATCCAAAAGAAAAAGGTTGTCAAGTTTCTGTGTTATTACATGGCTATGGAAAAGAGTTGTTTGATAAATTAACAGATTTGGGTGTTATTGCAGATTGGAGAGAACCAAATGTAATTAGAATGGCACCTGTACCTTTGTACAATTCATTTGAAGATATTTACCGTTTCGGAAAAAAATTAGAAGCTAGTTTATGATAGAACAGAAATTCACCATTGCAGGAGCTGGCTTAGTTGGTTCTTTGTTTGCTTTATATCTTGCTAAAAAAGGACATCAGGTAGATGTTTTTGAACGCAGAAAAGACATGCGTTCCGAAGCTATTGTTGCTGGAAAGTCTATAAATTTATCACTTTCTACTAGAGGATGGAAAGCTTTAGCTGGTGTTGGAATTGAGAAGGAAGTTATGAAAATGGCTATTCCTATGTACAAACGTGTTATGCATGCTTTAGACGGTACTTTAAGTCATCAAGCCTATGGAAACGAAGGCGAAGCTATATATTCTGTATCTCGTGCTGGTTTAAATGTTCTTTTAATGGATTTAGCCGAACGCGAAGAAAAAGTTAATTTTCATTTTAATGAGAAATGTGTAGATGTTAATTTAAAAGAAGCTTCGGCAACTTTCGAAAATCATATAACTAGTGTTTTTTCCGAGATAAAAGCGGATCATATAGTTGGAGCAGATGGTATTTATTCTGCAGTTCGGAAACAAATGCAAGGTCAAGCTCGTTTTAATTACGAACAGCGTTATATAGAACACGGCTATAAAGAATTGCATATTCCAGCAAATGCGGATGGTTCGCATAAGTTGGAAGTAAACGCTTTACATATTTGGCCTAGAGGTTCTTATATGTTAATTGCTTTACCCAATTTAGACGGTAGTTTTACCTGTACTTTATTTTTTCCTTTCGAAGGAGAATATTCCTTCGATAGCCTAAATAATGATGAAGCCATACTAAGCTTTTTTAAGGATGTATTTCCTGATACTGAGACTCTAATACCTAATTTATTACAAGACTTTAAAGAAAATCCAACCGCATCTTTAGGAATAATTAGATGTTTCCCTTGGACGGTTACCGATAAAGTTATGTTAATAGGAGATGCTTCTCATGCCACTGTACCTTTTTATGGGCAGGGAATGAATTCTGGCTTTGAGGATTGCACCATCTTTAATGAATTGATGGAAGAACATGGCGACGATTGGGAAGCTTGTTTTAAAGCCTACGAAATTGCACGAAAAGTGAATGGAGATGCTATTCAGGATTTATCTATCCATAATTTTATGGTGATGCGTGATAAAACAGCAGATCCTAAGTTTTTATTACAGAAGAAAATTGAAAAACATTTTTCTACAAAACACCCAAATAAATGGTTGCCACTATACTCTATGGTAACTTTTTCTGATATTCCTTATGCTAAAGCATGGTCTTTGGGACAAAAGCAAGAAGCGATGATGCAAGAAATTGTGCATCTACCAGGAATTGAAGCTATATGGGATTCTAAAGAAATAGAAGACAGGATGCTCGAAATGATAGATTAAAAAAAAGCCCTTTCGAATTCTCGAAAGGGCTTTTTTAATTTTACTTTTTTTTTACTTAGAGAAAGTAAGTGTTATAGAGATATTCTCACCTTCATCTATAATTTCTGTACTTAGAATAAGTTCTGTTTCTGTACAAGTAAGTATGTCAAAAGATTCAACTTCTAAAGAATTTTCGTCAACATCAAAACTTGTTGTTGTGGTAAAGTTGTAAGTTGTAGTTTCTACCTCTCCTTCTTCAGTGATTGAAAAGTTTGTTCCATCAAATTCGAAAACTATACCCTCGATAGATTCATTTTGAGAAATGCCTTCGTCGATCAATGTATCCCATTCTTCTTCTGTTGTTGGCATCTCTACACCAAACTCATCCATAAACTCAAATGGCTCCATCATTTGGAGAAACGGTAACAATTCTGAGCTTATCTCCACCGTAAATGAGGCAGTAACTCCATTCCATGTACCAATAATAAGGTCAGCAAAATAAAGACAACTTTCATCATCTGTATTAGCTAATGCATCGTAATTTGTTGCTAATGCATCTGTACATCCCATTACATTTAATTCGCATGAGCCGTCGTCTTCTGTAGCTAATGCATTATAATTAATTGCTGTAGAATCTGTGCAACCTAAAATTGGATCATCCTCACATGATGAGAAAGTTAGCATTGCAGCCAAGATTGTTAAAATTGAAATTTTTTTCATGATGTTTGTTTTTAATTTTGAGTGCAAATATTAAAATAAATTTCTATGCAAAAAACATCCACTAGTTATAGTTTGTTAAAATACGCTATTTAGCGTACTGCCTCTTTCTGTTAATTTGATTTATTTCAAAAAAGGATTGTTTGCCTTTTCAAATCCTATAGTAGTCTTCGGTCCATGCCCAGGATAAATAACCATTTCTGGGTCTAGTGTGAATAGTTTTTCTCTTATTGACGAAAGTAAAGTTTCGTGGTCTCCCATTGGTAAGTCAGTCCTGCCGATACTTAAATGGAATAATACATCAGCAGAAAGTGTGATATTTTCTTTCTTGTTTACTAAGCAAACATGTCCAGGTGCATGGCCAGGAGTAAAGATGATTTCAAATTCAGAATTTCCAAACTTTACGACATCTCCTTCTTCAATGAAATTGGTAACTTCTGGTAGCTCACCTAAATGTACTCCATATTTGCTAGCAGCCATAGGTGCGTATTCTAACATAGGTGAATCTAGCTTGTGCATTACCGGACTCAAATTATAGGTGTCTGCAACAAATTTATTCCCAAAAATATGATCTAAATGGCAATGGGTATTAATCAATGCAACAGGTTTTAAATTCTCTTGCTCTATAAATGTCTTTAATATAGAATTCTCATTTTCATCGTAACAACCAGGGTCTACAATTATACATTCCTTGGTTTCGTCGTACGCGATATAAGTATTTTCTTGAAAGGGATTAAAGGTGAATTTTTTTATATGTATCATATTGGTTTTATTTTATACATCTACGGTATTCAACAAGTTTAGTATTTCCTTGTTGTTTTACTCGCTTATAGTGGTAATTGTTCTGATCTAATACTTGAATCTCTACTAGATCAGATTCATCTCCATTTGTATAACTCCCAGTATAATAGGCTAGGTGGTCATAATCATTTTGAATCCAGTTATGTGTCAGGTTATTGTCGATAGTACCACTCATATAGTAGTGAACTTTTCGTTCTGTATTGTATTCAATCTCCATGAATATTGGTGACTCTTCTTGTGTTACAGTTTCATAATAGGTTAAACCCAATTGGCTTGTAATAAATTTCGCCCATTCAATTTCACTTAATGGATAATCTTCTTCGTACTCTTCCTCAAATTCTACATAGGATAAGTAGGAGTATTCTGTAATTAAATTATTAAGAGTAGTATTAGACGGTAGGTTGTATACTAAATGATACATCACTTTCCATTTACCATAAAGATGTTCGTTTATGTCTACAGCATACTCACAAATGGCTCCTCCATTTTGGTCTTCCATTGCGTAGTTTACTGCATTTTCGTCCATACATACAGTAGCTTCTTTTTTACAAGCAGAGATACTCAGTATTAAAAGTAGGCAAAAAGATATTTTTTTAATCATCTGACAGATTTTTATTGTTTTTCGACTTCAAATATAATTGTTTTTAAAACGATTAATATAGTTTACTTTCGCATAATAAAATTGATTTTTTAATGACGACTACACTTACTCATATTACTGGATCTTGTTTAATTACTGGTGCAAGCCATGGGATTGGAAAAGCTATTGCACATGAATGGGCTTCGAAAGGCGTTTCTATTGTTGCTGTTGCTATAGACGAACAGGCTCTGATTGAGTTAAAGACAGAGATAGAATCGGTCTATAATGTTCGTTGCCATATATTGGTTAAAGATTTGTTGGATGCCAATGCCGTAAATGAAATTCACACTTGGTGTTTGGAAAATAATATAAACATACAAATACTAGTAAATAATGTGGGCTTAGGTTCTGCAGGTAGTTTTGAGGAAACGAGTATCGAGTTTGATATATGTTTAGTAAAACTGAATATCATTCCCATGTTACAGTTAACTAAAATATTCTTACCTATGTTAAAGACTTTTGATAAGTCTTATATATTAAATATGAGTAGTTTAGGTAGTTATCGCCCTATTCCTTATAAAGCAGTATATACTGCATCAAAAGCATTTATTTACTCTTTCTCTAAAGCAATTTATTCTGAACTTAAAGAGGAGTCTGTACAAGTATCAGTTTCTTGTCCAGGTGGTGTTTACACTAACACTGATGTGATTGAGCGAATAAAAGCAAGTGGAATAATAGCGAAGTGGACTAGTTTATACGTTGAACAAGTTGCAGCTTATATAGTTGCTGGAATGCTT
>Ga0308019_10001121_pt1 | contig 16515 bp, 12 predicted proteins | sample Neamet284_FD_203135 | JGI IMG/M metagenome (GOLD analysis project Ga0308019, IMG submission 203135) | Marine microbial communities from water near the shore, Antarctic Ocean - #284 | ecosystem: Environmental > Aquatic > Marine > Unclassified | place: Southern Ocean | collected 2014-10-01 | reverse complement strand
TTAAGAAAAACCACAACAAGTCAAGAAAATTTCAGCAAGATTTCACGCATCATTGTAAACTCGATGGTATTCGACACCATCTGGGAGTGGGTTCCACGGCAAGACGTCACACCAGTGTCCGACTCTCCAGGCTCGACCCTGAGTCATGACTGAACCCACATAGATTGGGCCTTGGTGGCCGGTAGCCAATATTTCGTCAAGCGCTTCTTTGCCTCGATTGTCAAAACGAGCAGATTGTCGTACGCCTGTTGGCAATGCTCTACCGTTTGCATCTGCAGGCTCACAAAGTTCGAGAACAGCTGAACCTGTATCTGCATCATACTCTTGCAGTAAAACTACAGCATCGGAAAAATCACTCTTGTGAAGTGTTCCGTTATCCTTTCTCCAATTCCACCAATGCGGGCACCAAGCTTTCCAGTCGCAAAATCCTCCACATGAGGATTCGCCGATGGTTGGCTCCATTGGAAGAGGAGTTGGGACTGTATTTTGCCAAGCAGCATATGCTGCTTCGAGTACATTTTCTCCCTCTGCCGCCCATTTGGAAGAGTTCTGAGTGTACCATCCTTCGGTTCGTACTGTAGGAGCATTCGGGTTATTGGCAAGGAGAATATCACGGTACATTCGAAGTTGGCGATTCACATCGGTCTTCAATTCAGTTTCCGGCGTTCGGCCGGTTTTGAGGTCAGCGACCAACCATCCGACTAATTCCCCTGCATCATTGATATCGCCCATAAGCAAGTCTAAACGACCCATGAGTCGTCCGTCCGCAGTCTTTAATTCCCCTTCTATGGCGATGGTGAGTTTCTGTATTCGGCGCCATAAAGCACCCGTGATTCGCTCTTGTTCAAGGCTGCGAACACCTACATGATCCAGCAACATCATCACTGCACCTCGTTGATTACGAACGGCATCTTTCCACTTGTCTTCCTTCCACTGAGGGCGTCGGGGTGTAGCTTCAAAAGTTGCCTTTTCCTCTTCCCACCTGAGTTTGAGAAGGCGCTCGCCTTCTTTTGGTAGCCAGCCACTCTCCGCATCTGCTCGCCCTGACACATCAAGGTTGAGTAAATCTTCAACTGATGCGTGAACGGCAGTACCTACTGATGCCGCCATTCCTGCTTTACGTGGTAAGCCTTGGCGGCTCAACCAATACATTCGTGGACAGGTTTCATAGCGATTCCAAGCAGATGGAGAGAGCATGTGGGGACGCTGTTCCGGGGTTGATTGCTCCGCCATATCGAATGCTTGCATTCAACAAACATGAATCCACCGATGCTTACAAACAAATGCAAAGTGTTGAAACCTAAGAGCGACAGCACATCTTCATGGAACGCCCGAGTGTCCGACTCAATACCAAAATAGAAACCGAGAATGCTATGGTTGTCGCATGTTTTCCTAGCATCGGCATGGTCTCAAGTGTCGTAGCTCATTTTTTGATTGACCATTTGGACTTGCAGTTTGTTGGAGCGGTTGTCGACCCTCGTCTACCCGTCATAACTTTGGTTCAAGAAGGTGAACCATTGCCTGTAATTCGAGCCTATGCTGGAAAACCTGAATGTGCTATTGAAGGGTGCGACCAAGTTATTCTTTTGATGAGTGAACTTGTTATTCCTGAGCCTCTCGTCAACGATATTGTCTGGGCTATGTTTGAATGGTCGAAAGAAAACAAAATCGTTCACGGTGTCGTCATCGATGCCTTTGCAAAAGAAGGTATGAAAGGAAACCTCAACGGCGCAGAACCTACTGTTGAATACGTAGATACAGAAGAGATTGATGTTGTTGGAATCGGAGCAAATCAAAAAGTCAGGGACATGCTCACTTCAATGGACATCACGTTACTCAATCAAGGCGTTATCAAGGGTATCAATGCCGCAATCTTGAGTGAAGCACGCCGACGTGGCCTCGATTTGATGTCGATTATGGTTGAAGCAGACCCACGATGGCCTGATGCACGTGCTGCTGCTACATTGATTGAGACACTCAACAAGTTGCTGCCGACCATTGACCTGCCTCACCAACCTCTTCTTGAAGAAGCGGAATTACTTGAAAGTCAAATTAAGGCAATGATGGAAGGCGCTACTGATGCTCCAGATGTTTCAACAAGCAATTCAATGTACGGTTGAGGAAGCATTCATCCGTTTCCAGCTGAGCACCAACATTGTCAAACCTAACACGAGTGCGATTGCACTTACCATTACAGGAAACAGCAAGACATGTTCGTAAGGTAAGTGGAACATATCGAGAAGTGATTCTCCTCGAGCAAATGTGCCTCCTGCCGATGCTGTCAACAAAATTGAACCACAGGCTGCAAGGCCAGATGCACCGTGTAAAGCGGTCGATTTCGTCGTTGACCATACTTTGTCTCCAAGACGCCAACGAGCGAGAAGACAGCCAAGTGCGAATCCAAATCCGGTCATTGAGAGGAACATTTTGTTGACCAATATGGGGCTGTTCAATCCCTCTCCGGGGGCTGAAGAAAGGCCGCTCAAAATTGCGAATGGTGTAGCGGCAAGTCCGAAGGCGAGGGTGAAATGTGCGACATGGTCGAATATGGCCGACCATGAGGGTCGTTTCAAAAGGCCAAGATGAATTAGAGTGCAGAACATAAAACACAATCCCGCTACCGAGAAGGCTCCAACGACAAGTTCTGTCGTCACAACATGAAATGTTTGAGAAGAAATCATGCTTGCTCGCCTCCGTCGTTTTCTTCGAGGTCATCCGGGGTTTTATCCGAAACGCCTGTTTTGATTCCTACGAGTTCTTCATCATACTTCGAGGTTGAAGCATCCGAACTGAACCGAGTTTGGAGAGCAATCACGATTCCTGCAGTCAGGAAAAGAAGGGCAAATGCTTGGAGATATACTGCGTTTATCGTGACTTCCCAACTGCTTTCTTCAGCAGCGAGCGTAAACCATGGTGTCGTTTGCTCAGGACCTTCTCCTCCTAGAATAACGCGCCATTGAACTGTCGTTGGCTGTAATGCAGCTGGGATGGTAGCAGTCCAACTGTTGTTTTCCGTGGAGTTGACAATTGCATTCATGATGAGTCCATCTTCGGACTTCCATTCAAATTGCATCGAGTCGGTAAATTGTGTTTCGATGTTGAACTCGGTTGGTGTGTCAAGCGTACGGAGTGTTGGTGGTGTGAAGTCGGCAGAGAGCCTTGGTAAGTTCTCTGGGACTGGTTGAACTGTAACTTCAAATCCGCTGGCTGTAGTTCCAAAGAAAGGTGACGAATAGCCGCCGCCGTGATGTATAGCGGCGTAAAAAGTGGTTGGACCAAGTGTGGATGCTCGAAGAACCCACGAGATACTGGTTTCATTTTGCCCCGGGTCAAGTTTTTGTTCGATGTAATTCATCGCCCCTCCATTCGCATCCGAGAGAATCTCCCATCCTGCATCCTGCGGTGTATCTGAATGTCCGGTCATATCCGTTAACAAAAACAGACCAACCAAGCGGGTTGTGCTGGTATCGAGGTTGGTCGCGGTAAGTGTAAGTGTTGTTGGAACCCCAACGTAGATTGTAGCAGGTGAAGAGAGAGAAAGAATGGAACCTGAAGTTTCGTTCATCGATGCGTCGCCATGGCATGCACCGCCACATTGCATGTTTTGTATCGAATCGCCATTACCGCCGGGCTCAGCAGCCCCAAAAGCGGAGCAAAGCAAAAGCAACGTAAGAACAAGCACTGTTTGAATTCTGTAGTTCGTTTTCAACTCAATCCCTCCGTCCGATAAAAGCAAATCCACTTGCAGCAAATCCAATCAACAGGAAAATGATCCCCGAAACGAGGCCACCAATTGAAGAAGGACCTGGTGCATCTACAGCCGCGGGTTCGAGTAAGACCGTTTGAGAGGGTGACACTCCAGCAACCAAAGGCTCGTTACTGATTTGCGGCTGTATGCTGTAGGACGTTTCACCGGCAAATAAAGGCGTATCTGTGAATGTTTGAGATGTGGTTTCTCCAACCGAAACACCATTTCGTAGGATGTTAAAGGTAGCATTCGGACCATTCCATGTCCATTCCAATACAACCGACTTACCCTTTGATTCAGCATCAAAGTCGGAAATGACTGGTCCTTGAACCGCAACAAGTTGCACATTTGCTGTAGCAATTGCGCCCATATCGTCGATAACAGTGAGGGTGATTACCGCGTTTGCGAAAGGTATCATTTGGATTTTCAAACCAGAGGCCGTGCCGATGTTGCCCCCAGTATCGACCCATGCCCATGTCGCTTCTACGATTCGCCCATCTACGTCGCTTGATGGACTTGCATCGAGGTGGGCCCATTCTCCGATCCAAATCGTCTCTGTTATGACTTCGATTTGAGCAACTGGCTCGATGTTGAGGACCGTCGTTGATTCGATGCCAGTACTGCCGATAGCTGAATCGCTGTCAGTTGGTGTGACATGCACGGCCCAAGTTTGCCCGGGACCAAGCAATTGGGTTGGAACACTGATTTCGCCTGTTAAGGAGCCTTCAAGGAAGCCGTTACGGTACCATGTTACATCTGTTTCAACAACATCGCCATCTGCATCATTTGTGGTGAAGACGAGATTCAATGGCCCGAGAGAAGTTACATTCGAAGAAAGAGTCAAACTTACAGTCGGGGCGCTGTTGAGGATGGTCACGTTTGCAGAAAGTGATGTTGTACTGACATCAGTTCCATCGCCTGCATTGACCATCACGGTCCAAATCTCGCCTTTCAGCGTCGATTCGGCAGGTAGAGTCGTCGAACCTGTCAAGGATGGTTGCTGAATTCCATTGTTCCACCAAGTAATATCGGAATTTGATTCTGTATCATCGTCCTCATCGGACATCGTAAACTCGACCGAGATGGAATCACTTGTTTTTGCATCTGAATGGCTCAAAGATATGGACTCGGTAATCGGTGCAGTATTTTGAACAAGAAGGGTATTGCTTGAAGTCCAAGAAGACCATTCAGTACCGTCATTGACGCGAACTTTTGCATACCAATTTTGCCCCTTTTCAGTGAAAATAGAAGGGATACTCATGCTGTTTTCGGCAAATGCAAAGGATGCGTTGTTGAGGAACCAATTAATTTCATAATCAACTTCACCATCTCCATCGAGGTCACTAAAAGAATAGTTCACCGAAAAATCATCGGTGGTGTAAATTGTTGCGGGATTCAATTCCACTGAGGTTGCAGCAGGAGCGGTATTGGTTGGCCCGCCACCAATCGAAACTGCGGCAGAAGATGCCCATTGAGAGGCATCTTCACTGTCATTTGCTCGGACATCAACCGTCCATAATTCCCCTTCTCGTGTCGCGAAGGAAGGAAGGGTTTCCATGTCGTTTACTTCGGAAACGAGTACGCCGTTGAGGAACCAACGGACATCAAAATGAACCGAATCGAAATCCGCGTCTGAAGAGGTGCTGTTAAACGATAATGCATCATTCGTGGATGGGTTTGTCGGTTGAATCAGAGGGGTTGTCAAAGAAGGGATTGTATTGGCAATCGTCAGCGTATTGCTTGTCAGTGGGGCGCCTGTGTCTGAACCGTCGGATGGTGTGACGGTTGTTTTCCATTCTTCACCTTTCATGGTAGCAGAAGATGGAATCGTTAATCCCTGAAGGCTTATTTGTTCAATATCGTCTTTGAACCATTGAATTTGTGTCCCCGACTCAGTGTCATTTTCTGAATCCGAATAGGTGTAACTGAGAGTGAGGGCCGAGGAATTCGTCGCTCCAAGAGGCCCCAGTACCACATTTGAAACACTTGGTGCTGAATTTGATACGATACCTGCTTCTGAGATTTGATAGGATGCTGTGTCCCATCGGTCTCCAGTATTTCCATTGCCATTGTTTCCAGTCAAACCTGCTACAGAGAGAGTCGCGATGCCCGCCCCGGTGACTGGTGCGGTCCAATCAACACTCCACGAACGTTGACTGTTACCCGTACTCGAATGCGTTGCGCTGTCTTGGGCGGCATTGACCTTAACTCCAGTTCCGCTGCCTGTGGAAAGAGTGCCTTTGTCGACTTCCAGGCTAAAACCACCGCTAGAACCGGTAATACCGTTACTCACCGTGACGGTCAAAGTAGAAGTTATGCCAGCGGTATATTGAGCAGGTTGCCCTGTTAAGGAGACGTTGGCAACTGGTGTGCCCGATTGTGAATGGCACGTACATCCAACACTTTGATCGTATATTCCAGAAGACTTGCCCAGTGTCAGAGGTGAAGTACCAAGTAAGACAAGAAGAACCAAAATCATAGCAAGTGACTTTCGATTCATGCTCCAACCACCGCATAAGTAGTTATCAAAGGTTGGTCAAGTGAAAGTATAATCACTAATTTAGGGGAATAAATCCGGGGTTTCGAAAAACAACAATACGGTTCGTGTTTGTACCTTTTGCCTTGTTTTCAACGCCCCATGTATTGGCTGTTTTGGTAAACTCTTGGGCATTGATGAGAATGATAAGTGGTTCTAAACCTGCCCGAACACCACACTGAACAACATTTTCTTCAAGTAAAATCGTCCCATTCCGTACTTCTCCAACTTCAAAAGCAATGAATCCACCTGCTTTGACGATTCGGTGAAGGTCCTTGAGAACGGCTGTCATGGTATTCTCCCAATCTTCGATATTTTTCAGTTGACTGATTTTAATCTCAGATGAGTCAATTCCAATGAACCAACACCGTAGCCAATTGTCTGCTTGATAATTGATAACGTCCAAAAATGGTGGGGAGGTAACGACAAGTTGGGTTGAAGAGGTTGCTATTTCCGAAACATTTCGAGCATCTAAATTCGTTAATACGGATGCGAGGTCGTGTATGGAAGCATTGGGTGTAGCTCCGTTCCAATCCTTTAGCAGACTCTTCGATTTTTTAAGAATCCGCTGACAAATCTCCTTATATTCCGGTATTTGATTACGAGTTTCGTTGATTTTCAGTTGACGTTTTACGCTCACTGCTTGATTTGGTGGGAGTGTGTATACCGAAAAAAAGCCCGTGGAATGGCCAGACAATCGATTGATAGCAACCATCCGGATCCACGCATCGATGTTATCGAGTGTTCCTTGCTGTTCACGTTTGATGAAATATTCTTTCAATGCAATGATTTCTTTCAATGTGTCTGCATGATAAAAGGCGAGAAGTTCAGGGTTTTCCCCTTTCGATTTGCTTAAGTCTATCTCGTTCAATCGGTGTTCAATATCTTCGATGGAAGGTGGTAAAAGACGAGGGCTAAGGAGTACTTGGCTCAGTGGATTGATATCATTTCCTAACGGCTTTCTTCCAAGAAGAAAGGCTTCCATTTGGGTTGTTCCGCGACCCATAAAAGGGTCATAAACAGCATCTCCAGGCTCGGATAAACGCTCAATGAAAAATCTCGGAAGTTGGGGTTTGTAACACGCACGGTATGAAATCTCATGCAATGAATGGGCCTGGCGTTGACGGCTTGTCCAGTATTCATTGATTGCCTTCATCGTTGTGCCTTTTTTCCCATCGACTTCCCATTCAAACGGTTCAAGAAGCGTTTTGGTGCCGAATTCTGAAAATTCAATGACTGAGTTGACAAATGCATTGGAAGAGTCAATGTTCAAATCCATCGCCTCTCATTTGAAATCAAAAAGAGATTGTTGGTTTTTCTCTTTCTTTTCTTGGTCTGGTTCTGACTTTGAGGTCGGTTCTGGTTCTGGTTCTGGCTCCAAATCCAAAACCTTCTCTAAGACCTCCTCTAAGACCTCCTCTAAGACTGGCTGCAAGGCCGTATCTGTGACTGTTTGGGGGGGCTGGGGAGGCTGGAGCGATTGTTCAATCGCCGCTTCGAGATGTTGTTCTGACCAAACTTGCACGCCGAGGGTTTCTGCTTTGGCTAATTTTGAACCTGCTTTTTCTCCCGCCAGCAAGACGGTGAGTTGTGAAGACACACTGCCCACAATCTTTCCCCCTGCGGCTTTAATCGTCAATTGAATTTCTTTCCGGGGTTTTTGAAGTGTCCCAGTTAGGCAAAAGGTCATTCCATTCAATGGGCCGCCGGATGCTGCTTTCGGTTCATCAAGGATCGTGATGAGGCTCGCAAGGTCAAGCAGCATTTCTTTCCTTTTGAAAAGTCCATCACGAACTTGAAGGGCTACCTTGCTACCTATTCCTTCAACACTGCACAATGAACGTATGGCTTGATTTTCTGAAAACGCTTTCTCTTTTTCATCGTGAAGAGGTCCGTATTTTTCATCCTCTGTGGTAGCAAAAGCATCCTCAACCCATTGTAAAAGTGACGGGAAATCTCCGCAATGTTGAGCGACTGAGGTAGCCAGTTCTGGTCCGATTCCCGGTAGGCCTAACGCATGCAAAAATTTGCCGAGTTGGAGTTTCTTGACTTTGTTGAGTTCGCTCAAAACATTGAGAGCTGATTTCTCACCCATCCGTTCCATGTTTTCGAGTTCTGCTTGCTGGAGGCGGAACAAATCCGGGATGTTCTTGATATGTCCTTGTTCAAGCAGTTGTTCAACGAGTTTTTCCCCGATGCCGTCCATTTCAAGCGACCGGCACCAATAGAGAATCGAACGACTTGTTCGAGCGTCGCACATGAGATCACAGCATCGCAGGAATGCTCCCTCTGTTTCTAATTCGCCTTTGCAAGTAGGACAATATGGGGGAATGTGAATCGGGGTAGCAGGTGGTAAAGGTTCGACAAAAGGTGTTCCATCTGCATGGTGTCGGTTGGCAAGGTCTTCCGCTTTAGCAGGACCCAAACCCGATTCGATTTTAGGAATAACATCACCTCGACGTACGATGAGTACTCGGTCTCCGAGTTGAAGGCCAAGACGTTCTACTTCACCGACGTTATGCAATGTGGTATGTTCAACCGTCACACCCCCAACCGTTTGAGGTGCAATACGGGCGACGGGTGTAACCACGCCCGTTCGCCCAGTTTGCCAATTGACTTCGAGCAATACAGATGTTGCTTCTTCAGGGGGAAATTTCCACGCCAATGCCCAGCGGGGGTGATGGGCAGTCATGCCGAGGAGTTCGCGAGTTGTCAGCGAATCAACTTTGAAAACCACGCCATCGATTTCAAACGGATGTTGGGCTCGAACATTTGCCCAATGTTGGGTAGTTTGCGTCATCAGCCGAGTCACCTCGGATGGCGTTTCAGCTTGATGAACTCTCCAAGGTGCTGGACAAATTCCAGCAACTTCACTTAACCATTCAAGAATTTCACTGTCGTATTCCTCACTCGGTGCCTCGAGGGAATCAGGGTGGCGGTCATTTGACGAAGGGAATTTCGCGTCGTATGCTTGGAAGACCAAATCGCTGGCATGTGCTTTTCCCTCCGCTCGCTTTTGACGAAGGGCACCTGACGCAAGATTGCGAGGGTTTGGGGAAACTTCGCTGTACTTCGAATCAAAGATATCCCGTTGCATGACAACTTCACCGCGAACATGGACATCGACATCGACATTCAACCGTTCAGGCACGTTGCCAACTTTACGGGCGTTTCGAGTGACATCTTCTCCCCTTTCTCCGGTTCCTCTGGTTGCTGCTCGAACCAATCGACCTTTTCGATACTCCAATGAGAGAGCGGAACCGTCGAGTTTGGGCTGGGAAAGAAAACGAGTCGCCCCTAATGCAGTTTCATGAACAAAATGATTGATTTCTTCACCAACCGTAGCCTTGTCAAGACTGCGCATTGGAAACATATGCTCGACTTTGACAGAACCAGGGTCGATATCCGCACCAACACGATTGAGTTGGGGGTGGTCATTTGAAAGAGATTTGAGTTCATCCCATAATCGGTCAAAAGCAGCGTCTGAAAGTTCCGATTCGGCAAGGTTGTAGTAGAGGTGTGAATGATGGGCTATCTGTTCAGCAAGCCATGCTATTCGCGCCGGCTCATCTGTTGGAGAAGGACCGGTCTGCGCCATAATAGAACGAGGGTATCGAGACTTCTTAAGGCTCACTTTATGGTTAACTGAAACGAAGAGCGACAAATTCACTGTTGGCCATTGGGCAGCGAGTCATAATGGCTTGAGAAAGAACTCTCAGATGTATTTCGGCAACCACATGAACGGTCGCTTCAAACAAATGTCCAGCATGAACGGTGTTGTCGTTTGCTGTGAATGTCGCATGAATATGCGTGAAAGCACTCCCATCTTCATGGCGAGCCACGTTTCCTTGCATGCTTACCAATTCACTCGCTTCTTCGAGTGTCCACCGGTGATATTTGTGAGATTCGTCCATAAAGCCATGCACATTCATTCGAGTCCGACCAATACCGCTGGTAATTGCTGCAGCATCGATGTCTGCTTCATCAGCAAGAGCTCGTATTGAGGTGTGAATTTCTTCACCCGGGTCAAGTCGTAAAAATACATCATCCCCACTTCGCGTCCATTCCATGGTCCGCCCAAAGCAAGACGACTATTGACAATAACGCTACTCTTCCTCAGTTTCTTTCGTTTCTTTTGGTAAGTTTTGAAGCCAAGCCGCCTCAATATCAAGCGCCAAAGCGATACGAGAACGGGCCAGGGACAGGTCATTTTGACCACCGCCCAATGGTAGAGGCCCGAAAATACCCCACCCTTTTCGTAACAGCATGATTCGACGAGCCGGTTGACGCCGAGCAAGGCGAAGTCGAGCCCAATCATACCGCTGGCCATCGGCAAAGAGATGGGTGCGAGTGATGGCGTAACGCTTGGGAATTAACAGTGAAATAATGTGAAGAGACAACAGGACATCCCAAACAATAGCGTAGTAATAACTGGTATCTGATGCCCTAATAAGCGCCCAAGGAAGGGCGATCATGGCTGCCATCGAAGCAAGGTTGCCCCATTGCCGAATCACTTCGTGGGGCCCTTCACTCTGCCAAGCAAAACCGCCATTCTTCAATTCGCCTAATTTGGGTATATCACTTCTCTGGCGAGTCAACCAAAAGGCATCCCAGGCCACGATTAAGCAGAGAATGGAAACTGCACTGGCTGCGACAACATCGGCAGATAAAAGCAAATTTCTAGCCATGCTCACACCTCAAAGATGTCGTTCATCAATTCGACCGAGTTCACCGCCACCACGCTTCACCCTCACCATGAAGAGGACAATGCCTGCAAGAAGAAGAACAATCAACAATAATGTCCCTGTTGAGAAATCATCGTTTCCGGATGTTGTAGCACCCTCCAATACGTCGAGTACGCCATCGCCATCATCGTCTTGATCTGCTACAAGATAGGTCGTTTTCCCTTCTGGACAATCGACATTATCGGGTTGGCCATCGTTATCCGTGTCTTGCCATGCGCATGGATCAACGGACCATGCGTCCCGAGTATCTGGGTGGCCATCGTTATCATCGTCGGTATCTTCACTGTCCGGACCGCAAGAATAGCCATTCGTTGCATCGAACCAAACGCCGGTGCTCATAGTAACATCACAGGTATTGGTCCAATCGCCATCGCTGTCAAGTTCGGTTACTTCGAAATCAACTGCATGGCTTGAAGTAGCCCCCAATGTATCGGTAACTCGTAATTCAAGTACATACAATCCAAACTGTAAATCGGTAATGTTGTATTGTGGCTCGTTCGGCCCCCGCATGACTTCGACGCTCGAGGAATCTGTAATAATCCAGACCAACGTTAAATTCTGTGCATCATCCAAATCATCCGAAAGTTCTGCTGCGGCGAGTAAATGGACAGACTCCATGACCCGTTCACCAGAATAAGGCGCAACAATTTCGACTGTTGGTGGATTGTTTGAAAGCAATGAAATTTCGATGAGAGAAAGTGTTGTTTCGGAATAATTCGTAATATGAACGGTGTTCGGTAAACCACTGGCTTGGGTCGTAATTGTGAAAGAGGTGAGTTCGGAACTTGTCCCGTTAGCGGCATATGAAACTGGAACCTCTACGAGCAGTGAATTACCATACACCGATGTTGAAAAGGCAGGCGCTAGGCCAAGTGTGTCAATTGAAAATTCAACATCGTGGAGTACGCCATTCAACTTGGCATTGAGTGTGAAGGTTTTCCAAGTACGCAATTCTGCACCATCATACAACGAAGGATTTTCGGTTGCTGTATCGATGAGGTCGATGAGAATAACGCCTGAGGCAGAAAGAACACCGTAGGTTGTACCGCCTTCAATTCGAGCTGGATAATTTTCCGCAGAGAGCACTGTAGAACTGATGATATCTGGATTGCGAAGAATCAATGGAGCTATATTGCCATCGCCTTCATCTCCGTGTAAATCAATACCAACTGAATAGGAAAACGCAATCATATCTTCAACGATGAGTGAATCTGAAGCGCGCCCGTGGTGACTGCTGAATGCGGTTCCTGAGCCGAGACCATTCAATATGACATCGTGAAGCATTCCTGCCGAATTCTCAAAATCAAGCCCAGGAGAGCCGGTGAGTTGGATATGGCTCATCTGAATGGCTCGGCTATTTGCTCCGGTAATACCAGCAACTGCTCCAACCGTCCCATTCAAATCGGAAACTGTAAAATCTCCATCGATTGAATCTAAAGCAAGAATGTTTCCATTCCCGTTGAACATTGTTGCATCGACATTGGTTAATGCCCCTGTTACTGCAGTGAAATCAAATCCTGTTGACACGTTCTCACCAATTACAAGCGTGTCGAAGTTGAGCGATATTTGGCGAGCCCATACGCCTATACCATTACACGATTCGAGCGTGACCTCGGAAAGCGTCAAATGGCTCGATGAGGGGAATGCCTTGATACACCCGTTCCCTGCATCAAGCATATGTGAATTTTTGAGTGTAATATCAGCATTGCTGTTACTGCTGATGACGATCAAGGGGTCTGCCCCTGAAGAGCGTGCCATGGTAATTCCATCGCCGATGAATGTGCCTTGATTTTCTACATTTAGCGCCGGAGAGGCTTCAACAATGGTGGTCTGTGACAAATCGATGGTAGAACTTGCACTGCCCATGGCAAACCCACCCCAACGAGAACCTCCACCAGTAGAAGAGAGGGTAGCCGCCCCTGCATCTATCCGTCCATCAACACTAATTTGACTTCCTTCTGAAATACGGAGGGAAACTCCATCATCGATGGTGAGTGTGCCTAGAGCTTCAACTGTGAGGTCCCCATCGAGAAAATACGGGCTCCATTGGGCTTCGAGAACAAGCCAGTTGGTTAGGGAGCCTGAGGTAATGGTTGAAGCCATGAACATGTGTTCGAACGAGGTGGATGAATCCCAAGTAACGAAATCCATGAAAGAACCAATTTGAAGGTTGATGTTTTTGATTCCCCCTATCGTTTGTGAATCATCATCGACGTGTCGTGCGATTGCTGTGGTCGATACTTCACCGTTTACATCGGTTGAAGTAGAAGCTCCATCAATCAAAATTAATGCCCCTTCAACAGGTTCGCCTTTATCGAGGACTGTGAGTTGGAGGGAGGATAATATCGTCAATTCTGCACCGGTGCGTGCTGTGACCGTTCCTCCAACACTACCTTCGAGCATCTCGACTGAGCACCCAGGTTGAAGTAAAAAAGAACCAACAATATCGATATTTATGACGCTGCGTGTCGTTTGGCACACCCAGGTGAGATTGGAATCAATCGTCATTCCTTGACCCCCATCGGATTGTGTTAGCACCGATTCAAGAGCAAGGGAAAGACTGTTGGATACAAGGGATGCTGCACTGCCGGTTAATTCGCCTTCTCTTTCAATATTGACACTCCCGTACGCAGGAAGAACCAAGGAGGTTTCGAACAATTCTAAGCCGCCTCCTGTAGACACTGTGAGGTTACCGGTCATCGTATGCGGCAATCCATCAGGTCGTGGGCCGAGGAACACAAACTGGTCGGCTGAAATGGTCCAATCTCCTTGAGGAATAACTGGAACTTGGACTGATTGTCCTATTTGGGAGCCATAAAGTATCACACGCACTCCTGCACCTGCAAGTGTAACATCAACCGAAGAACCGCTGCTGAGAAGTGGCAGCGTTGCACCACCGTTGGCGTCGCTTTGCAAAGAGAAACCATGAACATTAATTGTGGCTTGAACAGGATTTCCGGTTAAGTCGGTGAACATTACCGGAGTTTCTTCAAGATACGATGCAGATGATACTGCAATGTTGACTGGGGTTGAGCCGCCATAGATGAGGGTGCCATCCCCAAGAGCATCAGAAGAAGAGACCTGGGTGTTTTGAGGTTGGAAGTTTCGAATGGTTGCCGTCGAATATGTACTGATTGTAAGTGGTGTAGTATGTGTTGCTGCAATCCAATCTGAAACATGTAGTTGTGAAGATTTGTCTAAAACGACACCTTCGAGAGAGACACGAGTATTCAATGTATCAACCGTAAGTGAACTGTGTTCCAAATGAATGCCAGTAGCCTTTCCATCTTGAACTGAAAAAGAACTGCCTGAAATTTCTGCATGATTCGTCTGTATCCCATTGCCGAAGTTAAGCGCTGAGAATGTGCTTGCGTCAATGGTTGCATACCACGCGGTAAGGCCAATTGAAGTCGTATCTTGAGAATCATAAGTTTTAGTTGCAGCTACTGAAGTCCATTGATGAACTCCATCAAGAATATCATAAGCAGTAGATGTGATTGAGGTCATTTCAACTGATACTTCATTCAGAATGCTATGGGGGTCTCGGAACTCTATCCCCTTTGTTCCGGCTGTTAGGTTGATGAACTCGAGTGTTATGTGACCGGTGCCTGTTCCTTCTATTCCTCGTTCCGTAGTAGAAAGATTGAGGCTGGATATCGAATGATTGCCCGGGCCCGAAAGGGAGAACCCGTTGGTGATATTTGATGCGACGATGTTCGTCCAACTGCAGGTACCTGTACATCTTTGGTCTACGATGGCCAATGATTCTGAAAGACTTCCTTCAAATTCGATGTCGTTAATTGAAAAAGCACTGGCACCATTCGCTAGAAGCAGTCGTTGTCCCGAAACAGCGCCGGTAGAGATGGTCAAATCATCGCTGTCTGCAGCGTCGATAAGCAGAGCTACATTGGTGGCCGTAATGCTTTGAACCGTAGTGGAAGCCCCGTGTTGGCTAGCTATTGCAACGGATGTATTGATGAATCCAATTCCTGTTGCTGAGAGTGTACCACTTGTCGATCGCAAACCTGTTCCTGCTTGTGAAATGGTTACAGTGTCGATCGTGCTCATACCTGTCGACCAGAGGCCACCTGCAACATCACTGAATGTACCCGAAGAGAGATTCAAGTTTCCTGAATTTCGGACAACCTCATAATCGATGTGTTGTGCAGTGAGCGATTCAATCTCCGCCGAACCGATTACATTGATGCCGATATAGGCATCATTGATTGTGATTTTATTCGCTGAAAGTTGGCCTTCGACCTTGACTGCTGTTTTTGCATTCTCAAGAGTCACATCATTCAAAACCGCATGACCTTTGTTCGTGATGTAAATCCCAGTCCATAATCCAGCTCCATGAGAGCCGCCTGTGAGTGGTGTTTGGGATGAGTAAAAGTCGGTATGACTTGCAAGAAGTGTTCCTTCGACTCGAATCCAATATCCATCACCGCCATCCACCGTTGTTCCTGGGGAAAGTGTGAGGGTTGAACCGTTCATGACGGTGACGTTTCCAGTGAGTACAATGGCTCCTGACCATGTCGTATCTACATTTACTGAGGTGTCTGTAGCCATTGCAGGTGTTACAAGAAGAGAGAGGGGGGTTAACAAAAGTAGAGTCGCCAAACACAGTGCCCGAACAGTTCGCATGAGGCCTACTCATCAAAGCCCCATATCAAACCAAAGGTTACAGGTCTCAAGAAATTGAGTTTTTAGGCGTTTACTTCACAATGTCAATCGAGTGGGCCCGCCCAGATTTGAACTGGGGTCTGACGGCCCCCAGCCGCCAAGTATAGGCCAAGCTAACCCACGGGCCCGGGGTGGTAAATCTCATTGAATGGAAGTGCTGAAAGGAGCAATTTCGTAGATGAGGTCAATATGACCTACATACATACGACGGCAACAGTAGCGCATCAAACCAATCTGGTCAAGTGCATCTGCCATTTCGACACCTGCTGCTGTCAATTCACTGAATTCTTCCCACTTATGGGCAATAACGCCCCCGCAACTAAAACATCGTATTGGTATAATCATCATCTCACCTCATCGATAGGACTTTTGCTTCTTACGACGAGCACCACGTCCAAGTTGGTGCTTGGCTTCCTTACGACGTGGATCGTTAACCAAAAGGCTACGATCGAAGCGAAGGTATTCTTCTCGAAGTTCTTCATCAATTCCTTCAGCCCCGCCGTTGTAAAGAACAAGTCCACGGGCAATTGCGGTTCGAATAGCATCAGTTTGACCCATTATTCCGCCACCAAGAGTGGTGATATTGATGTCGACCTTGCTCAATCGGTTCATTGCGTCTGCAATAATCAACGGTTCCATTGACTTGCGACGTGAAAGAGATGGTTGCAGAATTTCAATAGGTGCGCTGTTCACACGAACTCGGCCTTTTCCAGCCTTGAGTGAAGCACGGGCAACTGCAGTCTTTCGCTTACCGGATGATTGTACTGACTTTTGCTTTTTACGAGCCATCATTGCTCACCTCC
>Ga0308019_10001120_pt1 | contig 16518 bp, 14 predicted proteins | sample Neamet284_FD_203135 | JGI IMG/M metagenome (GOLD analysis project Ga0308019, IMG submission 203135) | Marine microbial communities from water near the shore, Antarctic Ocean - #284 | ecosystem: Environmental > Aquatic > Marine > Unclassified | place: Southern Ocean | collected 2014-10-01 | reverse complement strand
AACGCCAACAAAAACTTTATCCAATAATGATTCTGGGATCTCATAAGAAAAAGTCTGGTAACTAGAGATAGGAAATGAAATATCAGCGAACATAGCCAATGAAAATACCGGGTGCCTGATCCACCCGTCAACCGATTATTTTAATATTGGTCAAAATAATTTATTTTCAATAACTTCTAAAACTATTAATATCTTAAAAAATTAGTAATTAGAAAAAATGGACACACAAAAACGATATTCTGCTTTATTCTGGTTTTTACTCGCCAACTTTCTTCTTACCCTTTTCATCGCGTCACCTTACTTAGGATTCGCACCCGATTCTCCTTCAATCGTCGAGTGGTTATATTCAAGAACAGCCTTTGTATCAAACTTTGCCATGCTCTACCTCTTACTTATGATCGTATTAATTGGAATCACTTTCACTGTTCCTTCTCTTTTGTTTTTACAACTTATTTCAGGATCATTTTTATCGCTATTTAATATCATTCTGCTTATTGATACTGTTATATTTAAACTATATCGATTTCACATTAATAGTTTGGTTTGGAATATTTTGATAACTGAAGGATCTTCAGACTCAGTAATTCTTGGTAAATCAACCTTTATTACATTTGGTATATCAAGTGCGCTCATTCTATCCTTTGAAATTGGAATACATTTTTTGATCACAAGGTTTCTTTCTAAAAAGATATCAAATAAAAATGGAATATTAAGGCTCAGCTCTTTTGCTCTTTTCTGCTTAGTTATTAATATTATTGACAAAGGAACTTACGCCTATGCTGATTTAACGAATAAAACCTATATAACTAGGTATGATAAACTTTTTCCCCTATATCAACCACTTACAATAAAACGGCTCGCAAAAGACCAATGGGGATACGATGTAAACCGTGAATTTGAATTCCAGCAGATTAAATCAGCGGGTATTCTTAACTACCCTCTATCCGAACTCAAATTTGATAATGATGGTGAAAAACCAAATATTGTCCTAATTGTAATTGACTCTTGGCGGTATGATATGATGAATCCTAAAGTGTCACCAAATATTTATGCTTTTTCCAAAAATTCACTAATTTTTGATAATCATTACAGTGGTGGAAATTCGACACGATTCGGCATTTTTTCAATGTTTTATGGTATATATGGTACCTATTGGCATACAGTGCTTTCTGAAAGAAAAGAACCAATCTTTATGCAAACAATGAGAAAAATGGATTATGATTTTGGTGTCTGGTCTAGCACTCAGCTGACATTTCCCGAATTCAGAAAAACAGCATTTATTGGAATTTCTGATCAAATTACTGATCAGATTGAAGGGGACAAAGCCAAAGAACGGGATCCACAGCATCCTGCTTTATTTGATAAATGGCTAGATACTCGAGACGAGAAGCAACCATTCTTTGCATTTTTATTCTTAGATGCACCACATGAACCATATAGTTATCCTGATGATTTTATCCGTTTCGAACCTTCAGTGAATGAAATAAACTATATGAATTTGGACAAAAAATCGGACTTAGTTCCTTTTATGAATCACTACAGAAATGCTGTTTATTTTGATGATTTTGTAACTGGCCAGTTACTTGATATCCTCCATGATAGAAAATTAATGGATAATACGATTATTATTATAACAGGTGATCATGGGGCAGAATTTTATGAACGAGGATTTTGGGGACACAATAGTTCTTTTTCCCCTGAACAAGTGAAAGTTCCTTTCATTATGCATCTCCCAGGGGAAGTTTCTAAAAAATATAACCAACTTACCAGCCATTGCGATCTAGTACCAACTTTATTTGAAATAATGGGATGCACCTCCGCTTTCAATCAATACTCAATCGGTCGATCCATGTTATCAGATACACTTCAACCTAGAAAGTTCCTCGTCTCTAGCAGCTGGAGTGAAAGTGCAATTATCAGCAACAAAGCTACCCTTGTCTTTTCAACAGAAAGCCATAATATCGGGACTTTTGAAATCAGGGACGAAAACTATGAATTAATACCAAACAGTCAATATACTGATATTTTTAAATCATCAGAGGTAGTAAAGGTCCTGTACGATATGGGGAGATTTCTAAAATAAGAATCTACTCCCAACAAAAAACCCCTACTGAATAAATATCCGGTAGGGGTTTGAGACTATTTTTGCTAAAATCAGCTCAAGCTTGAATAACGTAAACTTTAACTTCTTGATTTAACCCTTTTGTGATTTTCACTGGCACTTCATAAATACCCAAGGCCTTGATGGGTTCTTCCAAAAGAATTGCATGACGATCAATTTCAATTCCTTTTTCGGTCAATGCTTTATGAATATCTTGGCTCGTAACCGACCCAAACAAACGATCTTCGTCGCCAACTTGAACTTCAATGGTAACTTCAGTTTTCTTAAGATTACTGATTAATTCTTCATAGACTTTTACTTCGCGTAATGCCCGTGCTTTGGTGACATTTTTCTTTTCATCTGCCAAGGCGCGATTTCGTTTTGATGAACGAACCGCCAATCCTTGTGGAAACAAAAAATTCCGCGCATAACCAGGTTTTACAACGATGATATCACCTGAAGTACCCAAGGTTTCAACGTCTTGTAATAAAATGATTTCCATGATTAACTCTCTGTGCTGACATTAGTATAGGGCATCAACGCAATATTACGAGCCTGCTTGATAGCACGGACAAGTTTTCGGTGCATCTTAGAGCTTGTCCCAGTTACTCTCCTTGGCATAATTTTCCCTTGGTCAGTGATAAACCTTCTTAACAGTTTCACATCTTTGTAATCTACATCGGTAATGCTATTTTCTTTAAAATAACAAAATTTCTTTCTACTCTGAAATGCCATATCTTACTCCTGAACTTCTTCTGTTTTTCCGGGTTCAACAACCGCTTCTTCAGAAGCTTCGCTTGATTTTTCTTTTTCTTCTACAACCGGTTTGATAACAACTTCTTCTGTTTTTTCAACTTCAGCTTTGGGTCCTTCAGCTTTTTTATCCGCTTCCGCATTTTCTGGCACCACGGACTCTTCTTCAGAGGCTTCGCTTGATTTTTCTTTTTCTTCTACAACCGGTTTGATAACAACTTCTTTTGTTTTTTCAACTTCAGCTTTTTTATCCGCTTCCGCATTTTCTGGCACCACGGGCTCTTCTTCAATATGAACTTCTGGACGCTCATCCAAAACAACCGTTTGATTCCTGAGAACGGGTTTTTGGAGAACCATAAAACGTTCAAAGTTATTTAAGTTTTCAACCGATTCTGTTTCAAAATGAGTTAGAACGAATGTACCATATTTATGCTTTTGAATTGCATAAGCCAACCGCTTTTTACCCCAGACACGATGGTTAATTATTGAAAAACCGTATTCACCAATTTTATCAGTGACCATCTTCATCACTTCATCGAGACGATCCTGTTCATAGTTTGGGTTTACGATATAGAGACTTTCGTAATATCTCATATAAGACTCCTTAATTTCTAGCCAATCAATGGCGCAATCACCAAAGACACCACTGACATAAGTTTAATTAAAATATTGAGTGAAGGGCCTGATGTATCTTTAAATGGATCACCAACAGTATCACCAACAACTGCTGCTTTGTGTGCGTCGGATCCTTTAACAACAGACTCTCCGTTTATTTCTACACCTTCTTCAATCATTTTCTTTGCATTATCCCAAGCGCCACCAGCATTAGATTGGAAAATGGCCATCAATACACCACAAACAGTAACACCAGCCAATAATCCGCCAAGCGTTTCAGCGCCAAAAACGAATCCAACTAAAACAGGAGATGTAATAGCAAGAATACCTGGAAGCACCATTTCTTTAATAGCCGATTGCGTTGATATTTCAACACACCGCCCATGCTCTGCTTTGGTTAATCCCAATTCATAGGCTGCAAGATCTTCCTTTGACCAGGAAGATTCATCGCCTTTATTTAGAATATTTAAGGCTGCTTTCAACTCAGGAATATCTCTGAATTGACGACGAACCTCTTCAATCATTGCCATAGCAGCACGCCCAACAGCGCCCATAGCCATGGATGAAAAAAGAAAAGGCAACATTCCGCCCACAAATAATCCTGCCATAACCATAGGATTAGAAATGTCTATACTATCGATTCCCGACTGAACCATAAAAGCAGCAAATAAGGCTAAAGCCGTTAAGGCTGCAGAACCGATAGCAAATCCTTTTCCGATGGCAGCAGTTGTATTGCCAACAGCATCTAGCTTATCCGTACGTTCCCGAACTTCTGCAGGGAGTCCAGCCATTTGAGCAATTCCACCAGCATTATCAGAAATGGGGCCATATGCATCAACCGCCAACTGAATACCAGTATTTGCTAACATTCCAAGCGCCGCCATGGCAATACCATATAGGCCTGCAAAATGGTGTGCACCAACAATGGCAGATGCCAAAATTAAAATTGGAATTGCAGTCGATTGCATGCCCACTCCCAAACCAGCAATAAGATTCGTACCTGGGCCGGTTAAAGATTGTTTTACAATTGACAAAACAGGTGGTGTGCCAGTTCCAGTATAATACTCTGTGATTAAGCCAATGCCTAAGCCAGAAACAAGTCCAATAACAGTGGCATAAAAAACGCCCATACTTGTAAAGGTTACACCGCCTTGAATAAATTCAGCAGGAAGAAATTTTTGAATCAAAAAGTAAATAGCAACGACCATAATAGCCGAACTACCAAACTCACCCATGTTTAATGCTTTTTGCGGATCGCCACCTTCTTTTACAGAAACCATAAATGTTCCAATGATAGAAACAATAATTCCGGCGGCGGCAATCATCAGAGGTAACAGTACGAAATTGAATTCAAATCCGCCCATTACCACAATACTGGCACCGAGAACCATAGACCCAACAATCGAGCCCACATAGGATTCAAATAAATCAGCGCCCATTCCAGCGACGTCACCTACATTATCACCAACATTGTCTGCGATTGTAGCAGGGTTTAATGGATGATCTTCAGGAATCCCTGCTTCTACTTTACCAACTAAGTCTGCACCAACATCAGCGGCTTTGGTATAAATCCCACCGCCAACACGGGCAAATAATGCAATGGAAGAAGCGCCCAAAGAAAACCCTGAAATAACATTTAACACTGTTTTCATTGAATTGGCATCATCACCAAAATATCCTGTATAGAATATAAATAATCCACCCAATCCCAAAACACCAAGACCAACAACGCTCAGGCCCATTACAGAACCGCCAGTAAAAGCCACATTCAAGGCAGAGGCCAAACTCTTTCTGGCTGCATTTGTTGTACGGTTATTCGCTTTAGTCGCTACCTTCATTCCTAGAAATCCTGCAAGGCCAGAAGTAACAGCACCCACTATAAAAGAGAAGGAAATTAATACACTGGAATCTGCTCGGCCTGAGTTAGCAAATCCTAGAAGGATAGCAACGGCAATTACAAATATGGACAAGATCCGATATTCTGCTTTTAAGAAAGCCATGGCCCCATCGGCAATACTTGCGCCGATAGATTTCATTCGATCGGTCCCTTCATCTTGAGCTTCAATCCAACTAGATTTCCAAAAAGAATAAAGCATGGCCAAAACAGCCGCGCCGATCACGAATATATAATTAGAACTCATAAGCTTATTTACTCCCTATTTACGAATTAAAATGGTTCATAGTATGATTTAAACCACGCACCAAAAGATTTTCTAAAGCATCGGCTCCACGTTTTACCATGGCTTCAGCTTCCGGTTCATCACCCACACGAAATGGTTTCAGGACAAATTTTTCTGCAGGACGCATGTTTTCATTGGTCCCAATTCCCAAACGAACCCTCGGGAATTGATCAGACTGAAGTTGATAAATAATGTTTTCTATGCCACGATGACAACCATCTCCACCCTTAGGGCGAATTCGGACTGAGCCCAAAGACAAGTCAACATCATCTACAACAACATGAATATCCGTCGGTAAAAGATCCCAGTGATTGACTGCCTCTTTGACCGCTAGGCCACTGAGATTCATACCGGTTATCGGTTTAATCAACAAGGCTTGACGTCTTTTATGTTGTGCAAAAACATATTGGCCCTTACCAGGTTTGAATAAAAGTTTTTGTCGACGAGCCAATTCGTCCACCACCCAGAAACCTGCATTATGTTTTGTATTTGCATATTTATCACCGGGATTACCGAGCCCTACAAAGGCAATCATGATTCCTTAGAGGTGTCTCCCTCATCAGATTCTTTTTCAGTATCACCGTCGCTGTCTTCGCCTTCAGCTTCTTCTAGCTCTGGCTCCGGCTCAACTTCAGCTTTTGGCGGATTACAGGTAACAACAGTTATGTCTTCCGCTGATATCAATGAAGTGTCAGCAGGTAAAACTATTGCAGCCGCTGTCAATGCGCTATGGAGCTCCAGATCGGAAATATCAATTATAACATTTTCGGGTACGTCCATGGGATAACATTCAATATCTACTGTTGTAGTTACGTGAGCCACAAGGCCACCTTCCGCTGCACCAATTGCTTCACCGTCTAGCACAACAGGAATAGAAAATGTCATTTTTTCTGTCCGTCGAACACGCATAAGATCCACATGAATGACATCTTCGGTTACAGGGTGGTATTGAGCTGCTTTTATCACGGCATAAACAGTTTCACCATTTACATCCATTTCAAAGACCTTTTGACCTGAATGAATCGCATGGTAAAATATTTTTTTATCAATCGCCAAATTCTGATTGGCCTCGCCGTGATAATAATAGTTTGTGGGGATTTTCCCATTTCTTCTCATTGCACGCGCAGATCCAGTTCCGATTCCTGAGCGTTCTTCAATAGGTAGTTTAAAGTAGGATGCCATTTTGCTTACCTTTAATTAAAATTCGAACAGGGCACTCACCGATTCGCCGTCATATACTCGACGTATCGCTTCTCCAAATACTTGCGCCACAGTTACAATTTCCATATTATCTAATTTCTTATCTTCAGGGATGGATACCGTATCCGTCACCACCAGCTTTTCGATCGCGGATGATTTTATCCTTTCGATGGCTGACCCTGACAATACTGCATGGGTGGCAACAGCCGTTACGCTAGTTGCCCCATTTTCTATAGCCGAACTAGCTGCATTCACAGTCGTCCCTGCTGTGTCAATCATGTCGTCAATAATTAAGACGTCCTTACCTTTCAAGTCACCAATCAAATGCATGACTTCTGCCCTGTTTGGGGCATAACGCCGTTTGTCGATTAAAGCAAAATGCATACCCAATCTTTTTGCATAGGATTGACTCATTCGCGCTGAACCTACGTCCGGTGACAGGACAACTGATCTTTTTGGATCAAGCCCTAACTTTTTTATCGCATCCAATAATACCATGCGACTATAAAGATGATCAAACGGAATTGTAGCAAAACCCTGGATCTGGGTTGAATGAAGATCCATGGTAATGATACGATCGGCTCCAGTGGCTGTGATAAGATCTACCATTACCCTCGACGAAATAGGTACGCGGGGCGTATCTTTCCGATCCTGGCGACCATATCCAAAGTAGGGAACAACAGCTGTTACCGTGCTTGCCGAAGCACGAACAGCAGCATCAATCATCAACACCAGTTCCATGATATTTTCCGCAGGACTATTGGTGGGCTGGATGATGAATACATCGCTTCCGCGAATATTTTCTTCATACTTAATCCACAGCTCTCCATCAGAAAATGTTTTTATCGTGATATCGCCTAATTCTTTCCCCAAGGAATTTGCAATTCCATGGGCCAAAATAGAGTTACTACGACCAGTGAATATTTTTAAATGTTCATCCATAATTATTTTTCCAAGAAACAACATTCTCTATTTAGAGCAATAGTTTCCCAATTTCTGCTGGGGCGCAGGGAGTCGAACCCCGACTGCCTGGACCAAAACCAGGTGTCCTACCATTAGACGACGCCCCAATTACTTATGCGTATTGAGAGTAAATAGGTATGATTCAAAAGATGGGAGTTAGGCGGGATTAGCCAAAATGGTCTGATGTAAGGGGCGGAAGAATAACTCAGCTTCTTTAGCAGAAGCGTCTTCGTCAAAAATCCCATACACAGTCGAGCCACTACCCGACAGACTGGCAAACCGGGCGCCCAAATTAAGCAGATCCTGCTTAATGACGCCAATCTCCGGATATGCTGGAATCACGATCCGTTCAAAATCATTCTCAAAGATCTCAAATGAAGTACAATCTTCACTAATAAAGCCAACAAAGTTAGGTAAATTAATTTCTAGATTCAATTTATTTTTTAATTCTGAATATGCCCAAGAGGTCCCGATCAAAATATATGGAATCACCAAAAGGTAAGTCCCCTTAATATGATAGGTCAGTCTTGTTAGCTTATCGCCAATTCCTTCACCGAGCTGTGTTTTACCACGAATGAAGAATGGCATATCAGCGCCTATGGAAGCGCTGATTTTTTCTAGCTCTTCACTGGATAAACTGAGATTATATAAATCATTAATCCCTCTTAAAACAGCGGCACCATTGGCTGAGCCCCCTCCTAGCCCACTACCAATCGGCACATTTTTTCCTATACGAACCACCACTCCGCCAAGTTCTGGGTATTTTACTTTTAAGGCAGCATAAGCTTTGTGGCAAAGGTTGGATTCATCAGTTGGAATCCAATCCACATTGGAAGATATGGTACAGCCGATGTCAGTTTTTTCAATTGTGATTGAATCTCCAAAATCTAATTCTTGGAATACCGTATATATATTATGGTATCCATCATCCCGTTGGTTTAAAACCTTTAAACCAATGTTGACTTTAGAGAATGTGGGGCAATTTAAGGCCATAACTAAATGGAAGAGATTGTTGCTATTGCCTGGGCAGCAATACCTTTGCATTCACCAATAAAACCCAGATAGTCTGTCGTGGTTGCTTTTACAGAAACCTGCGATTTATCCAACTGAAGGGTATCGGCAATTTTATATTTCATCTCAGAGATGAAACCAGTCAGTTTGGGTTTCTGAAGTATAATAATTGAATCAATGTGACTAATCTCAAATTCACTATTTTTCAATTTTTCACCGGTTATATTAAGAAAATGAAGACTGTCCGCATCCTTCCATTTCTCATCTTCGCTAGAAAAAAGTTTCCCAATATCACCAAGGTTAGCCGCCCCGAGCAGAGCATCAACAATTGCATGAACCAATGCATCGCCATCAGAATGGCCTAAAGCACCCGCTTCACTTGGAATCGCTACACCACCCAAAACAAGTTTCTCACCTTTGCACAATTGATGTACGTCGTATCCTATGCCAATTTTAATCATTTTTTATTTCCTATCATCACAAGCCAGACGCGGCGATTCCATATTAGTTAGATTGCTTCTTCAGATTAAAGCAGGATCGTAATTTCAGATTAAATTATTCATTTAATCGATTATAGATCGCTTCGGCGAATATCCAATCTTCTTTTGTTGTGATTTTAATATTCAAGGAAGTCCCCTCTACAAAGCCAACTTGGTAACCAATCCGCTCCAAAAGGGACGCCTCATCTGTCCCTTGGATATTTTCAGCTTCCGCCAATTCTAACGCTTCTCGCAGGGCCGATCTAGAAAAAACTTGTGGCGTCTGGGCTCGCCATACTGTTTCTCGTGGCAATGTTTCCAGAATTTGATCTTCCATAATTTTCTTGATTGTATCCGAGGATGGTAGTGCCACAATAACGCCATCGTGTTTACGACAGGAGTTTACTGCTTTTTCTATTAAATCAGTTGTTACAAAAGGCCGTACTGCATCATGAACGCAAATGAGTTCATGCGATTCATTCGTTGCGGCCAATCCATTATGAACAGAAGCTTGACGAGTTTTTCCACCAGCCACAACTTTAACCGCTTTTGTTGAGATAGTTGACTTTAATTGTCGATCCAACTGAGGCAGATCTTCTTTCGGCGCTACCACAACAATTTCACTGATCAAATCTAATTCCATAAAAGGACGCAATGTATGAAACAACAATGGGCGGTTTCCCAAAATTTCTAGCTGCTTTTTTCCGCCAAAGCGTTCACCGCTTCCAGCTGCAGGAATTACGGCAGAAATCTTCATTCTTTTGATCTCCGAATTTCTGATTAAAGAATCAGCATGGCATCACCATAGCTTAAGAATCGATAATCGCTCTTCTTTGCTTCACGATAAGCTTTCATGATCAAGTCACGATTTGCAAATGCCGATACCATCATCAATAGTGTGCTTTTTGGTTGATGAAAGTTGGTAATTAAGGCATCAACCATTTTGAAATCATAAGGAGGATAGATGAACTTGTCTGTCCAACCGCGCTTGGGGGAAACTTGAAACCCTGAGACGGCTACTGTTTCCAAAGATCTAACAGTAGAAGTTCCTACTGCAAACACCCGACGACGTTTTTTCTTTGTTTCATTGATAGATAAGGCTGTTGCTGGATTCACTTCAAAATATTCTGAATCCATTTGGTGGCGATTCAAATCCTCCACCTGAACGGGACGAAAAGTCCCTAACCCAATATGCAGCGTTGTATGGGCAGTCTTGGCGCCTTTATCGTGAATACGCTTAATCAAGCCTTCCGTAAAGTGAAGACCTGCAGTTGGAGCTGCAACAGCACCTCGTTTCTCTGCAAAAACCGTTTGATAACGAATTTTATCTTTTGCCTCTGGTTCACGAGTTATATAAGGTGGAAGGGGTGAAATCCCCACACGATCAATCACATCATAAATATCCTCCCCTTCATATTCAAAGCGAACAACACGACCACCGGAGATGGTATTGTCAATAACATCGCAATACACATTTTTGGTAAACATAAGTTTATTGCCAATGCGCACTTTTCTTGCGGGGCGGACCATAACTTCCCAAAGATCGTTTTCTAATTCACGCAATAAAAAAACTTCAACTTTCGCTTCGGTTTTATCTTTGCTGGCATAGAGCCTTGCTGGAAAGACTTTTGTATTATTGGTAATTACCAAATCGTTCCGACGCAAATATTCCGGGAGGTTTGAAAATATCTTATGCTCAATTTCTCCGGTATCGCGATGAATAACCATCAACTTGGATAAATCGCGCCTTTTAGCGGGATATTGAGCAATATATTTTTCCGGTAGTGGATAATCAAAATCCGCCAGTTTCCATTTTTTCTTTTTTTGAATCATTCGAATAACCTTTGTTGTTTTTCTGTAATTGTTCTACCCAAAAGATCGTAAGCCTGTCTTTGAGCAATGCGACCACGGTTGGTCCGTTGGATAAATCCTTCTTTAATTAAATAGGGTTCATACACATCTTCGATAGTTCCGACATCTTCACTCACCGCCACGGATAGTGAATTCACCCCCACGGGGCCGCCGTTAAATTTATCAATAAGAGCCGCTAAAATATTTCGATCCATATCATCAAGTCCAAACTCATCAATCCCTAGAGATTCCAAAGAGGCCTTTGCTACTGCTTTATTAATCTTTCCTTCGGCCTTCACCTGGGCATAATCTCTTGTGCGTCTCAAAATACGGTTTGCAATCCTAGGTGTTCCGCGAGATCGCTGTGCAATTTCCATGGCACCTTCATCATCAATTTCTACTTCCAAGATATCGGCCGACCGACTGACGATGAGGAATAAATCCTTGGCATCATAAAAATCTACTCTAAGAATCACCCCAAATCGATCCCGCAATGGTGACGTTAGGTTTCCAAGTCGGGTTGTAGCACCCACCAAAGTAAAGGGCTCAATATTGAGCTGAACACTGCGAGCACTAGGACCCTTGTCAATCATAATTTCTATGCGATAGTCTTCCATAGCAGAATAAAGATATTCTTCCACCACTGAATTCAATCGATGAATTTCATCCACAAAAAAAACATCTCTGCTCTGCAGATTAGTGAGTACACCCGCCAGATCCCCGGCCCGCTCCAGCACAGGGCCTGAAGTTTGTTTTACACTGACACCCAATTCTGAAGCAACAATATTGGATAAAGTCGTTTTCCCCAACCCTGGGGGGCCAAATAAAAGAACATGATCCAGGGCTTCATTCCGTTTATTGGCCGCTTCGATGTAGAGCTTAAGACTATCAACCACATCTTTTTGGCCAATGAACTCATCCATGGAACTGGGGCGTAGAGATTTCTCAACAACTATGTCCTCTTCGAAAGGCTGTGGGTCGGTTATATGAATTTCAGTCATTTATTGGCTCAAATAGAAATAATGTATGCATTCTTGAGGCTGAAAGGTACAAAAATGATAGGGGGGCGTCAAATTTTTGTAATTTATTCAGGGATTGAGGCCCGAACCGAAGCCAAGCGCTCATCTCTTTCTTCTGCAAACCGATTAATTCCATCCCAAATACTATCGGGATCCAATTGAGATTCAGCGATGATTTCATCCAAAGTACCACCGGTTCGCCAACGATTATCAAAATCAGGACTCATACTGTATTCTTCCACTACACGATTAGCGATCCAATTATGCATGAGTCGCCGGGCGCCATTGGTAATAATCATAGCATCCATCCATTCGTTTTCCGCAATAATGCTTTGGCGATATTTTTCGGATTGAAGCTGGAATAGCTCCCATGATATAGCAGCGACAATTTTCACATTCAGACCATCTGCTTTTATTTTGGGTAGTATTTTTATCAATGAACTGGTGCTACTGGTTCCTCGAATAATAACGAGACCTTCTTTCGGACGGGAATCATCGTAATTTTTTATGATATAAGCACCCTTGGCTGCATCCATGTGGGAAGCCATCCCCAGTGCTTCACGATCAGGAATTTCAATCGGTGGCCTTGTCAGATGAACAGCGACAATGGGTACGTCGGTGGCTAAAGCCGCCGCCAAAGCGGGGGCAACTTCGTTATGTTCCCAAGGATGAATATTTACAATATGGCCGTCGGGTAAAAGTTGCGTAACACCTGGAGAATAAATACCAAAATGCGTTCGGCTATCTTCTGCCGTTTCAGGGCCGGAATGTCCCGCCACCCAAATAATTTTTCCCACTTTCAAATTTGAATCTTGAGCCACTTGGCTAAATAATCTCATGGGACCATATTTTAGATAACTAAAAGAACCGTAAGTACTCATTGCACCGAAAAACCCGTTGAATTCTTCGTATGGATCTTCATTCAAATTTACCGTCGCAAGCCCTGCCATCATGCCCGAATTAGTAAATTCAGTAATCCCTTGGGGCATGAGTGGACTTTCTGTATTTGATTCCTTATCGTACATGCCTAAATCTGGTGATCCGTTGTATCCTTTGGCAAAACCGGAGATATTAGTTGAATCGGCCAAATCTGCACTCATGGCAATAACCAAGGGGCGACCATATTTTTCGATAGATGTCGTATTAATATAACTGGCGTATTTAGAAAAACCCACACGATTTGGCGCTTTCTCTCCTGGCGCTACAAACAAATCATCAGGAAGACTATTAACATCAAATAACGATTTATCTTTACCAGGATTATTAACTGTAATTTTACACCCTTCAATCTTCTCTGGTACAGAATCACCCACAGAAATTAGTGTGTTCGCTAGATAATCCACTAGCTCTTGGTTCGATTCCATAACTGAGAATGCGTCATTAAATAACGAACCCGCTTGATCAACTTGCCCATCCCATGAATCAGGTGCCTCTGACCCAAACCCATCAAAATCTATATTATATTTTTCGGCAAAGTCTTGTTTGGTCTGCCAAAATAATTTTGAATTCCGTTTATGGGCTGCGCCGTGGCTGGCGTAATCATATTTATGATATCCCCGCCCTTTTCGCGATTGACCATAAATAATTTTCGGGATATTCGGATCTGCGTTCTCAACTAATAATCGGTGATAAGCTTCTGTTAAATCGCCCCAGTTTTCACCATTCAAAGTCCCTTCTACATGCCAGCCATGGGAACCAAACCAGTCTTCCGGCCCACCATAAACAATAGAGCTGAACGGTCGAGCGTCAATACCAAAATCATTCCAATCCATAAAATAAACCAGATTCCCCAAGCCTAAACCCCAAGCTGAATTAATGGTTTCGTGGGATGCGCCAGCCGTAAATCCGCCTTCTCCTTCAAATGCAAATACTCTCACTTCAGATGTATTCGCCATTTTTAGAGCCAGCGCCTCTCCAGCTGCAGCCGGAGAACCATGACCACTAGGTCCTGTATTAAATTTAAAAAAGAGTGTTTTTCCTTCCATCTCCGCATGGCCTGGCAAACCGCCATTTCTACGGAGGGTAAGGAGGTCTTCCCAAACTAACTGAAAATCTTCACCTTTAAAATGTTGATATTTAACATCACCGGTTTGACGAAACTTGATTCGCAAAGCTTGATTCATTACAGCCAATGTTGCATATACAACAGGATTGGCATGACCTGCCACCAACACATATCGATCGCCAAACCGTTTACCTGCGTCACGAATGTCCCACCGCATGGCACCAGAAAGAAGGGTCGTAACCATGCCGTGCACCTTAGACCGCGATCCACCAGGATGACCGCTCTGACGCAAATTCAACATTATATCAATACATTGATCAATCAAATCTTTCGTCACTTCCCAGTGGGGATAAAATTGTTTTAATTCTTTTGGTGATTTCATGCCTTACTCCTCTTTCTGTTTAATGTGGTTTTCAAAAATGATCCGGTATAAGATTTTTTTTGAAGTGACAAATCTTCTGGCGTACCAGAAAAAACAAGTTCACCACCTTCTTCGCCTCCCTCAGGACCCAAATCCACAACCCAGTCGGCACATTTAATTACATCTAAATTATGTTCAATGACCACGACTGTGTTTCCTTGATCAACCAACCTTTGAAGTACAGCCAATAATAAATTAACATCTTCAAAATGGAGCCCTGTAGTCGGCTCATCCAAAATATAGAATGTTCTATCTTTAGATGCGCGAGATAATTCAGTGGCCAATTTTATGCGTTGCGCTTCACCGCCAGACAATGTTGTTGCCTGCTGCCCAAGGCGAATATATCCCAAGCCAACATCATTCAAGGTAACGAGTTTCCTCATCACTTGGGGAATGTTTTTAAAAAAATCTGTCGCCTCTTCTACAGATAAACTCAGCACATCAGCTATATTCTTGCCCTTATATTTAATTTCTAACGTTTCCCGGTTATACCGAGCGCCCTTACAGACTTCGCAAGTGACATAAACATCGGGTAAAAAATTCATTTCAATTTTAATAATACCGTCACCCTCGCAAGATTCGCAACGACCACCTTTTACGTTGAAAGAAAACCGTCCCGGTTTATATCCACGAATCTTAGATTCTGGAAGCTGGGAAAATAAATCGCGGATAAACGTAAATACACCAGTATATGTAGCGGGGTTTGATCTAGGCGTTCTTCCAATGGGCTTCTGATCTATTTCAATAACCTTATCTAAATATTCCAATCCTTTCATAGATTCATGAGGCAAAGGGTAAGCCCGAGCTCCATTCAACTCTTTAGATAAAACAGAAAACACAGTTTCATTCAACAAGGTGCTTTTGCCAGAACCGCTAACGCCTGTAACTACAACCATTTTTCCCAACGGAAATGAGACATCAATGTTTTTTAAATTATTCCCCATGGCGCCAGTGATGGATAAATATTTACCATTTCCTTCACGACGTTTTTTAGGCACTGGAATCGCCTTTTTACCCGACAAGTATTGCCCCGTAATAGATTTTTTTGATTTTAATATATCTTTTGGCAACCCGGAAAAAATAACTTCTCCACCATGCTCACCAGCACCTGGGCCAATATCAATCAGCTGATCCGCTGATTCCATCGTTTCCCGATCATGCTCAACCACCACAATTGAATTTCCTAAGTCTCTGAGTTTTTTCAACGAATTTAAAAGACGCCCATTATCCCTTGGATGGAGACCAATGGAAGGTTCATCTAAAATATACAAAACACCAACTAGCTGGCTACCAATTTGGGTAGCTAAGCGAATTCGCTGTGCCTCACCGCCAGAAAGGGTAGCCGCTGAACGGTCGAGGGTCAAATAGTCTAGGCCCACATCAATTAAAAAACCCAAACGCTCCTGAACTTCTTTCAATATCTGGTGGGCAATAGTGGCCTCTGTTTTACCCAATACAAGATTGGTGAAAAAACCTTTTGCATCCTTAATGGAATAGGCAGACAGTTCGCCTAAGCTCGTATCTCCAATAGTTACAGCCCGTGATTCTTCTTTCAGGCGTGACCCATTACATTGAGGACAGGGGCGCATGCTCATAAATTGTTCAATCCAATCACGAATATGATTGGACTTAGTCTGCTTATAACGTCGCATCAGGTTGGGGACTGTGCCTTCCCAACCGCCAGTATATGTGCCACTCCAACGCTCAGAAGAATAATCCATTTTTAGTTTTGTAGAACCGGTACCACTTAACAGCATTTCCCTAATTCCTCTATCCAGTTTGCACCAAGGTGTCGTAAATTTAAATTCATAGTGACTGGATAGACTCTTTAAAATACTCCCGTACCAATTGCCACGAGGCTGTTCCCCCAGAGGGACAACTGCGCCCTGAATCAAAGACTTGGTTTTATCGGGGACTACA
>Ga0308019_10001117_pt1 | contig 16553 bp, 12 predicted proteins | sample Neamet284_FD_203135 | JGI IMG/M metagenome (GOLD analysis project Ga0308019, IMG submission 203135) | Marine microbial communities from water near the shore, Antarctic Ocean - #284 | ecosystem: Environmental > Aquatic > Marine > Unclassified | place: Southern Ocean | collected 2014-10-01 | reverse complement strand
GCAGTAATTGCTGAACTTTCTACTGAAATGGATTCAGCAGAAAAGGATGCCGAAGTCAAGGTCATTGTTCTCACAGGTTCTGGCGAAAAAGCGTTCGTCGCGGGTGCAGATATTGTTGAGTTCGCAGAATTTTCTCCTCAGGAAGCAAAGAAATTAGCTTCTTTAGGCCAAACAAGTTTATTCAACAAAATTGAAACAGCTTCGAAACCTGTTATCGCTGCTGTAAATGGTTTTGCACTTGGAGGAGGGTTGGAGTTAGCAATGGCTGCCCACATTAGAATCGCATCTTTTAATGCAAAACTAGGATTGCCCGAAGTGAGTCTGGGAGTGATTCCTGGTTATGGTGGGACCCAAAGGCTTGCCCAATTGGTTGGAAAAGGAAAGGCAATGGAAATGATTCTTTCAGCCGGCATGATTGGTGCAGAAGAAGGCGCGGGATGTGGCCTTATTAACAAAGTTGTCGATCAAGAAATTCTGATGGAGACGGTTGTAGGTCTTGCTAAAAAAATAAAAAGAAATGCTCCTACCGCATTATCAGCAGCTATCAAATCTGTTCTGGCTGGATATGTTGATGGTGTTGATGGGTTTGAGGTTGAGGTTGAGGAGTTCAGTCAGTGCTTCGGAACTGATGATTTCCGCGAAGGCACCACTGCTTTTATTGAAAAGCGTCACGCTAAATTTCCGGGAAAATGAACGTTAAGGTTGTAAATTTAAGTTCACATGAGTTGCCTAAATACAGCACGAACGAAAGTGCTGGGCTAGACTTACGCGCAGAATTACAAAGCCCTATTACCCTAGAGCCAGGCCAGCGTAGACTTATCCCCACAGGATTGAAAATAGCTTTACCTACTGGGTATGAAGCGCAGGTGAGACCTCGTTCGGGGCTAGCGTACAAACACGGGATCACCGTTTTAAACTCCCCAGGAACGATAGATGCCGATTATAGAGGTGATGTGGGTGTCATACTGATCAACCACGGTTCTGAATCTTTTACCATAGAAAATGGTGAGCGTATCGCTCAACTTATCATCGCTAAATTCGTTCAAATCGATTGGGACGAAGTACTGGATTTATCCAGTACCTCGAGAGGTGAAGGCGGGTTTGGTAGTACCGGTGTTAAATAAATCATGAGTAATTTAATTAAAATTTAATGAATATTATTATCCCAATGGCAGGTCGTGGAAGTCGTTTACGTCCCCACACTCTCACTACCCCTAAACCACTTTTACCTGTTGCGGGCTTACCCATCGTTGAGCGCCTCGTTGAAGACATCGTACGCTTGTTGCCTGAACCCGTTAAAAAAATCGCTTTCGTTACTGGCCGATTTGGTGAGGAAACCGAAAATGATTTACTGGATGTGGCGAAGCGTTTGGGGGCCGTAGGAAGCATCTGTTATCAGGATGAACCCTTGGGAACAGCACATGCTATTCTTTGTGCTAAAGAATGCCTTGACGGTCCTATCGTAGTTGCTTTTGCCGACACCTTATTCCGTGCCGATTTCACAGTTAACCCAGACAGCGACGGGGTCCTTTTTGTTCAGAAGATAGATGACCCATCTGCTTTCGGAGTGGTTATAACGGATGAGCAAGGGGGCATTGTTGACTACGTTGAAAAGCCTAAAGAGTTCGTAGGTGACTTAGCTATGATCGGGATATACTCATTTAAAGACGGAGCTAGACTTAGAAAAGAGTTGCAGTACTTGATCGATAACAAGATCTTGTTAGCCGGTGAGTACCAACTTCCAGATGCGCTGAAAAACATGACTAAATCTGGGATGATTTTCAAAACGGGTGAGGTTTCAGAGTGGATGGATTGTGGCAATAAACCCGTAACGATAGAAACAAATCGCCGGGTTCTTTCAATACTTGAGGAAGAAGGAAGACTTCATAACAAGAGTGGTGTTGATTCTTCTGCTGAAATCATTGACAGTATCATTATCCCTCCTTGTTATATCGGCCCAGGAGTAGTGGTAGAAAGATCTGTGGTAGGTCCTCACGTAAGTTTAGGCGGAAACACTCGGGTGGCTGACACCATCATAAGTGATTCATTAGTCCAAGAGGATACTGAAATTCGAAATTCCAATCTTAAAGGAGCTATGATAGGAGCTAAAGCATCTATTCATGGAACTGTGCTTGATGTAAGTGTTGGTGATTTTTGCTCGATCGGATAATTATATGCGTCGGATTTTTCCATATCTAATAATCACAATTCTATTTTCGATAGGGTGTTCTGGAAGTAAGGATGTCCTTCTTTCTGAGGGACAGTATTCCGAAAGCCTTCAACGAAATTACTTCGATGCAACAACACATCTTCTAAAAGGAGATGCTGAAGCAGCCTATACCAGTTTTTCTAGATGTTCCGAGGAGCAGCCCGAAAACTCGGTTTTTCACTATGAATTAGGTAGAATTGATTATGGTCTGGGAAGATTTGAGTCAGCTGTGATGCATTATAATGCCTCAATAGAAAATGACGGGTTAAACGATTGGTATAAATATCACAGGGGACTCGCTTTAATTGCAACAAAAGATTTTTCTGGGGCGCTCAAAGATTTTAAGGTTTGGGTCGTTGAAAGGTCTGGTGATTTAGAGGCTTTAAATGAGTGTTCTGCATTTTTTCAAAAAGAGGGACAATCGCTGTATGCATATAAATTACTCGATTTTTATGAGAATACTGTTGCAAAAAATGTTGATGTTAGGCTCGGAATCCTCGACTTGATCGCCTCTTCTGATCAAACCCTCGAAAGTGTTGAATCTTTTATAAAACGATCCATCGAAGATTTCCCCAATGAACCTCAGTTTTTATACCAAAAGGGCGCGTTAGCTGCATTTATCAAAGACCACAACGCGGCTATTTCAATATTTGAAACCCTGATCGCAGATTATCCTTTCAATTCTATTACCTGTCTTGAATTGGCAAAATCATACACTGTCGTAGGAAGAGCTGATGAAGCTTTTGAACTTTTATTGAGGGTGTTTAATTCTGACGCAGGAGCTGTTGCAAAAAAGATTGAAATCTTAACTAAATATTCTAATCTTGCTCAGCCAAATACAGAAATTATGGCCAAGTATAGACTCCTGCTCGAGGCGGCACTTGGCACTTATCCCGACGATTCAAACATTTTACATCTTGCAGCTCTCAATTGGATGACATTGGGTGAATTTGTAAAGTCCGCAAATGCACTTAAAAAAGTAATCGCTTTAAGCCCAGGATCTCTAAATGCACATTACGATTATTTAAGTGTTTTGTTTCAATTAAGGGAATGGGAAGTGTTGATTTCCACATCTAATAACGCTGCTTTAATATTCCCATTAGAACCCTTACTGTATTTATATTCAGGTGATGCGTACATCGAAATGGAGGAGTTTGAATTCGCAGTCAAGGAGTTTAACAAAGGTCGTGTGCTTCTCATGGACCCGTCCCAAATCGGAGCGGACATCTATAGTGAACTCGGAATCTGCTACCGTGAACTTGGATTGCACGAGGACTCTTACAACGCCTTTGAGCAGAGTTTGAAAAATGTGGGGTCGCCTTACATCATGAATACTCACGCATATTTTTTAGCTTTAGATAACAAAAGAATGCTAGACGCTATGAAGTGGAGTGCTCTTGCAAATGCCTCAATACCTGACAACCCCCATTTTATGGATACGATGGCGCTTGTTCTACACCTTTCAGGTAAGGATGCAGAAGCTTTGATTTGGATTGTAAAAGCCTCAACATTAGTCTCATCACCTAACCCTGTTTTTATCCAGAGAGAAGGAGAAATTCGTGTTTCTTTAGGCGAGGTGGAAAAAGGGGAACGACTTTTGGATATAGCTAAGGAATTGAGAAAAGAATGATGAAGCTCCGGAAAATAATAACCTTTATATCTGTGTGTTTTATTGTTGTAAGCACAGTCACGAGCTGTTCTAATGCAAAACGACTTGCAGAGGGTAAACCCTTAAGAAATATGGATCCCGTTTCTATATTGAAGATGGTTGATCACGCTTCTCTAGATTGGAACTGGTTAGGGATGAAGATCGATACGGATATTAAGATAAACGACGAGTCTGAGACATTTACGCTAAGTGTGAGGATGAGAAGAGATAGTGCTATATGGATCAGCTTATCTCCAGCGCTAGGTGTGGAAATCGCTCGAGTTATGCTACTCAAAGATTCCGTAAAAGTGATTAGCAAGGTCCCTTTAAATAAGTTTGTTTTTGAAGGAGACTATCTAGACTTAGAACACCTGGTTGGAATCCCGTTGAACTTTAATTCTTTTCAAGATCTTTTTAGCGGAGCTTCACTCGAGCTAGATCCTTTTAATGACAAATATGAGTCTGAGGTTGATGGGTTAAATTATCAGTTAATTGAAAAAATTCCAAGAAGGGTAAAGAAATTAATCGAGGGTGTTTCAGACAAAAAAGCTGAAAGATTAATCAACAAGGCCGAAGTTTCCGAACTAATTATTAAAAGCTATTGGTTTGACGGCATCGAATTCACCCCTGTTAAGGACCTTTTCAGACATGTGGAAAGTGGTCTTTATGTGACTGTTCAAAGGTTTGGAAATGAAGGGCATTCTCAAGGATATTTGCCCTCAGAAACAAAAATAACTGCGTCTGGGGATGGGGTAGATCTTGATTGTACTTTAACTGTAAAACGAAGCCGAGTAAACAAGGAATACACCATGCCTTTTGACCCACCCGCAAATTATGAACGCCGTAAATCTCTGTAGATCTAAGGCAAATATAAGTGGGCTGCTATTTTTTTTAGCGGTTGTCGTGTTGGGCGCTTTTCAACCTGCTTTATCACAAACAAACAAGAAAGCTTCTCTCACCGCAGAAAGGGAGAAGATTGAAGACCAGCTCAGAACAACTTCTCGGTTGATTGGTGAAGCTAAGAGCAACAGGAACGAAGCGAGTTCGAGGGTCGCCCTAATAGATCGGCAGATAGAGCTCCGGGAAAAGTTAATCAGACATCATCAGACATCAATACGACATTTAGAGCGCTCCGTCATTGGAATGGACTCTGAAATCCGTGCTTTAGAAGGGCATATTTCTGCTTTAAAAAATGAATATGCCCTCATGATTCAGCAGGCTTATAGAATGAAGCTGGCAAGAAACCCCCTCATGTTTGTCTTTGCAGCAGAAGACTTCAGCCAGGCAGCTCTGAGGTATAAAATGCTTCAGTCATATGCGGAAATTCGAAAAACTCAAGCTGAGGATATCTTAAATGCCCAGGAAAATCTCGCGAATTCTCGCGAATCTCTCACCCACGAAAAGGTCTCTATCCTGGACGCCATACAAGACCAAGAAAACGAGCGAGATGCACTAAATAACGATAGAACTACGCGTTCTGAGTTGTTAAGTGAGATTAAACGAGAGGAGAAAAGACTCCGCAAAATCCTCAAAGCCCAAGAAAAAGAACACAAGAGGTTGAGCAACGAAATTAAGCGCATTATCGAAGCGGAGTTAGCAGCAGAAAGGGCTTCAGCTGCTGGAGAGTACGCTCTAACCCCAGAGGGTAAAATCATCTCTGAGCAATTCGAGAAAAACAAACTCAATCTTCCTTGGCCTGTCGCTCGGGGAGTGGTTACAAAAAATTTCGGGAGACATAAACACCCAACCATAGCAGGAATTATTGTTGAAAGTAACGGTATCGATATTACAACTGAAACAGGTGCTAAAGTATTTTCAATCTTTGGGGGAACTGTCAGTAGCATCTTCACTTTTCCTGGAGCTGGACAAACAGTGATTGTCACACATGGTGGGTATAGAACTGTTTACAGCAACCTTGAGGGGCTCAAAGTGAAGAAGGGAGATGTTATTGATCGGGCAGCTGTACTTGGATTAGTCTGGGCTGGGCCAAAAGGCATTTCTGTACATTTCGAAGTGTGGAAAGTCGCAGGGAGCGAGAGATCGCCTCAAGACCCTAAATCGTGGCTCTTCCCAAGATGAAAATGTATATAATTACCCTTTACAGGGTATTGTCAGAACGTGTAAATAGTGCCATTTTGCAATTGTGAAAAAGCCTGATAAAATCACCATTGCTCTTGTTGGAAATCCCAATACGGGGAAATCTACCCTTTTCAATAAAATCACTGGTGCCCGTTCTGCTGTGGGTAATTTAGCAGGCATCACTGTCGAAGCGTGTTCTGCTTCTGGCATTATTTCTGGATCTGAGAATTGGGAGTTAGTCGATCTTCCCGGCATTTATAATCTTCATGCCCAAACGGATGATGGTAGAGTGACTGAGGACACTCTGATTAACCCCGGCGGAAAATGGACCCCTGATGTAATTCTGCTTATCGCTGATAAGTCTACTCTACAAGGCCAACTATTTCTTGCACTACAAATTATCGAGCTTGAAACCCCTTGTATTCTTCTACTCAATAGAATGAATTACGAGACCGAAGATCTTCAACTGTGTGAAATTTTAGAAAAAGGTCTGGGTATTCCTGTTCGTGAAATCCAAGCACTTAAAGACGACCCCGCTGATTGGGTAAATATGCTTTCTCCATTGCTGCATCAACCCTCCGTTTGTAGCATCCTGAGAAAAGTTCCAGAAAGCATCGAAGGATCTTTGAAAATTCTGAATGCGGAGATGCCTTACGGGACGTTAGGGTATCTGTGCCACTTAGTTCGGATGAATCACGCTCCGATTTGGCTTACTAAAGAAGAAAAATTCGCATGGGAAAAAGCGAGGAGTCTATCCCCAACTTCCCCTGCAGGATTACAACTCGAGGAAGCTGGACAGCGGATGTCTATTGTGAGGAAGCTCCTGAGTCAAGCGGGGAAGCCCGTTAAAGAAAGCGAAATAAAGCAACGTGATGCTCTAAAACGCCGGCATAAAATCGACTCTGTGTTAACCCATCCAATTTGGGGAAACCTCATCGCAGCTATGCTTTTTTTCGGGATGTTCCAGGCTATTTATAGTTGGGCTACATATCCTATGGATTTAATCGATGGAGTATTTACTTCGGTGATCTCAACGATTTCTGAGACACTCCCAGCAGCTTGGTACACTAGTTTACTTGTGGACGGGCTCCTTTCTGGACTGTCAGGGATTTTAATTTTTGTGCCACAAATTGCCATATTATTTGCCTTTACTGCCTTTTTAGAACACTCCGGATATATGGCTCGACTCGGGTACCTCTCAGATCGATTTTTTCGACGCTTGGGCCTTACTGGTAGATCATCTGTTTCTCTTGTTGGCGGACTCGCTTGTGCCGTTCCCGCTATTATGGCTGCGAGAACCATTTCTGACAAACGTGCTCGATTGTTAACTATCCTGGTGACGCCTATGATGACTTGCTCGGCAAGGCTGCCTGTTTACGCGTTCTTAATCGCTTTTGCCGTTCCCGATGAACACATCTTTGGTTGGTTCAATCTTCAGGGTTTATTTCTATATGCACTTTATTTAATCGGAGCTTTGTCCACTTTAACTCTTGCCTTTATCATTCACAAGGCTATGCCTAACCCACAGGTAAAAAATGAAGCAGCAGAAGAATGGCCGGCGTACAGACTTCCTTCTCTTAAAGCCGTATTAGGCCAATCTTACCGTCAGGCTTCCATCTTTCTTCGTGCAGCTGGATCCGTTATTCTGATCATATCCCTCATTTTGTGGTCACTCGGATTTATCGGGCCAGGTACTTTGAAAGAACGTGAAGCCCTCAATCCAGGAGAACGCCTAGAGCAATCTTGGCTTGGTTCCATTGGAAATGCTATAGAGCCTATTGTCCGACCACTTGGGTACGATGGTAAAATGGGGATTGCCATCGTCAGCTCTTTTGCGGCACGAGAAGTCTTTGTTGGCACGATGCACACCCTATACCCCACTCCTGAGGGTGGAGATGGAAGCATCCGCGCCCTCAAACACCGACTTGCCAATGAAGTTCTACCAGGCACGAACCGACCCTTGCTCAATACCGCATCGGCTGCATCACTAATCGTATTCTATATGTTCGCAATGCAGTGCATGAGCACCATTGTAATCGTACGTCGCGAACTGAACAGTTGGCCTTGGGCCCTGGCTCAAGCTGCTGGATACACAATCTTCGCCTACTTAGCCGCCCTGGCCACATACAATGTCTTAGATGGATTCTAAGATTACAATTCCGTGGCTTGAAGCAGGATATACCATCTTCTCTAATGAAGGGCCTAAGGGTTTGAAAATAGAAGTTCTCGCTAGAGAGATCGGTAAAAGCAAATCATCTTTCTACCACTGTTTTGCGGATTTGGATATTTTCATAGATGAATTGTTGTGTTTTCATGTTGTAAAATCTACTGAGATTTTTAATCGTGTCAAGCAATGTGAGAATGTGGTCCCCGATTTTTTTGAGGTGCTGTATGAGTTTAAAGAGGACGCGTTTTTTAACCGTCAATTAAGAATAAATAGGCACATTGAAAGCTATAAATTGTGTTTTGAAAAGGCACATAAACCTATTGAAGATGCGCTCTTAAAGTTTTGGCCTGAAGCAATCGGTTTAGACGATAAACCTCATCTCGCTAGAATGATTTTAAACCTAACTGTTGAAAATTTCTATCTCAGATTGACAGAAGAAACATTTACAGAACAGGGATTAAAAAGTTATTTTGACGAAATCCGCGCCATCGCAAAAGAGATGTAACCCAGATGTGAAAGAGTCCGTTGTACGATGCCGTCTAACGATTCTCAACAATAGCTTTTACATTTGTCTATGAAGAGTTTTCAATTCAAGTATCTTTTTGTTTACACAACCCCACTCGTAATCTTGTTTTCGTTGTGGGCTGGAAACCTCTGGACATTTTTTGCTTTCCTCTTCATCTTCGGGATGATTCCATTTATTGAATTGTTTACCAAAGGAACTACTTACAATGTAAATCCTCAAGAGGAAGAGGAGGTAAAAAACAATGTGCTCTTTGACTTAATCATCTACGGATTGGTCCCACTCCAGGGTATTATCCTTGTTTATTTTCTCTTTCAAGTCAGCGATGATACGCTACCTCTTTATGAAAAAATAGGGCTGACTTCAGCTTACGGACTTGCTTGTGGTGGTATTGGGATTAATGGAGCACACGAACTTGGTCACCGAAATACTTGGTATGAGCAGCTAATGAGTAAAATGCTGTTACTCTCAACCTTGTATATGCATTTTTTCATAGAACACAATCGAGGACACCATAAACATGTTTCAACTGACCTAGACCCTGCCTCAAGCAGATATAATGAAGTTATTTACTCCTTTTTCTTCAGGAGTATCCTAGGTGGCTGGAAGTCTGCATTCCGCCTTGAAGAAAAAAAATTAACTCTACAGAAAAAGCGTGTGTGGAGCTGGCGCAATGAAATGCTTCAATTTCAAATAATCCAAATTGCGTTAGTCACAACGATCGCATTGTTCTTCGGGTTTGAAACTATGTTTTGCTTTATCGCAGGTGCTACAATAGGCATCCTAATCCTTGAAACAGTAAACTACATAGAGCATTACGGCTTACGCCGTGCAAAGGCGGGCAATGGATTTGAAAGAACGAAACCTATACATTCTTGGAACTCTAACCACCCGATAGGGCGAATACTCTTGTTAGAGGTTACGCGTCATTCTGACCATCATTATATCGCGAGTAAGAAATACCAAACCCTGAAGCACTTCGACGACAGTCCTCAAATGCCAACAGGATATCCTGGGATGATGATACTTGCACTGTTCCCACCACTGTGGTTTCGTGTCATGAATAAGCGTATCGAAAAATATGGCGCTATGCCAACTGAGTCTGCTCTGTAGCAACTCTAACCCAAAGGTGAGCCGCGGCTTCCTTTCTCACAGCTAAGATTCTTCCACAGGTGCAAATCGCCATGGGTCCATTGAGTGGAGCAACATGCTTTACTTCAACCTCCGACCCCACGCAACAACCCATTTGTACAAGTGCCATGACCTCCTCCGGGGTATCCACCCTTTCAATCACACCGATCTCATCGGGCTTGAGGTCACACAATTTTTTTACACTCATGCGGCAAATTTAACACATCACATCTCCCAAATCAATCCCCTTTTTATGTGATTTATTATTAGCTGTATAGCTTTTGTTTCAATATTATCTTTCCGTAAGTCTATTCAACGATAAACCTATGTGTTTTTCCAGCTTGAGTTTGGACTGTATAGAGTCCTTTTCCCCAATCGCTTACATTTAAAACCCAACTCGAAATCGGGCCAGTTTCCTCAACTAGTTTTCCGATAGAATCGAACACATGAAGAGACGACTTGGCGTTTAATGTGATTGTTAAAGTAGAAGTCGCCGGGTTTGGGAAGATCCTCACTGACAAGTCTTGCAGTTCCTCTACGATAGAGGTCGATGTTACGGTGAGTGTTGCAGTCATCCCATTTGCAGCATGGTTTCCTACCGAGCAATCATAATTATACACGCCAGGAACCGTAAATGTGTGTAGTCCTAAACAAACTCCTCCAGTATTGCCCACCATCGTTCCCAATGCAAATGACTCTGGGTTGTTAAAAGCCGCTCCCGTTACCGAGCTTGCCAATCCATTTACATCGTGGGTTCCACCATAATTCACCCATCCCACAGTCGTTCCGGGATCAACAGTTAAAGCTGAAGGGTTATAAGAAAAGTTTTGGCTTGAAACTTCAACATCTGCACCTGGACAGATCTCTTGGCTGAAAATTACAGAAGAAGAAAGAAGCAGAACGAGGGCTGCAGAAACGAAATTAATTTTAGAGGAGATAAACATAGTTATGTGATTCATTGTTTTTATTGATACCTGGATTCTAGTCAACGATAAAATTGTGCGATTTTCCCGCTTGAGTTGCTACAGTGTAGAACCCCTTTTTCCAGTCGCTTACATTTAACTCCAAACCTGAAACGATTCCTGATTCGAAAACTAATTTTCCGACAGCATCGAACACTTGAAGCGTAGACTGTGAATTTAATGTGATTGTTAAAACCGATGTGACCGGGTTAGGGAAGATCGTCATTGAGAAGTCTTCTAATTCATCTACAAGGGTCTCGTTTTCATCACAGATGCCATCTCCGTCAGTGTCATTAAAACACTCACAATAACAATCGGTGGTGTAAATACAATTCGCCTCGTCTATATCGATAAAAGGCACTGTGTAAGTTGCTGGATCGAAAATATCACATTCACAGTCTATTACGATGAATGAATATTCAAAACAAGTGTCGCAAATACCATCTTCGTCCAAATCAACAAGACAGTCTCCATCACAATCATAACCAAATACAGCATATTCACATGAATTGTCATCTTCTGTGGCGGCAATGTCATAGTTACAGGCCATAAAATCCGTACAGCCAGGCACAACTGCCAGTACTGTAATATTTGCGATCATCCCAGATGCAGCATGACCGTATGTGGTACAATCATAGAAATAAACGCCTGGTAAAGTAAACGTGTGCGTGCCGATACAAGTACCTTCTTCAGTGCCGGAAACATATGCCAGGTAAAATGATTCGGGGTTATAAAACGGAATTCCAGTAATTGAACTGCTCCCGCCATTTACATCGTGATATCCATCATAGTTCACCCAGCCCAATGTCGTTCCAGCATCAACAATTAAAGCTGTAGGAGAAAAAGCCATGCCTGCAGCTGAAATTTCAACATCAGCGCCTGGACAGATCACGGTTTGGCTGAAACTCAAAGAAGAAGACAGTAGCAAAATGAGTGCTGCAGGAACAAATTTAATTTTAGAGGAGAGTAACATCGTAAAGTGATTCATCATTTTTTATTTGCAATTTACACTAAAGTTAACTCAGTATATCCCAGCCACTGACACGCCTACTGTTTTACAACCTAAAAGTTAAAGGGATTTCGAACGTTTAACGTCTTGCTGATATTTTAGAGCGAAGGATTCGTGTCTTATAATGTTCAAGACATTCTCAATGTTTTCATTAGAATAGTAGTAAATTACTCACTCTTAATGTATGTCTATGAGATATTTAGTTGGTTTTTTGGTTTTCCTTTCTATAAGCTTTCCAGTACAGGCTTCTGAGATAGCTGATGAATGCACAGACCCGAAGGCCTTTAACTCTAGCTATACGAAAGACGACAGCTCTTGTGTATATCCTCATGAACTAAACCAACCCCCTGCCGAATTCGATTTCACACCTACTCCCATGTCTGGAACTTTTTACGGAACTATACAGATTGATGGGGTCATGGCAACAGGACTAGATTGGGTTGCCGCTTTCGATGAGGCTGGAAATTGTGCTGGAGCAAATTCCGTATTAATAAACGAGGGAGTGGCGTATGTAATCTTAACGATCTACGGAGATGACCTGACGACCAGTCTCACGGACGAGGGGCTAACTGATGGAGACGATTTCACGCTGCAAATATTCGATGCAACCACACTGACCGTACATGAATACTATGAGCCATCTGGAGCTGTGGAATTGGGGGGGTGGTTAAATGTTAACGGCGCCCCGCTTCCGGATTACTCAAACCCGAACACTATCTACAATTTCCTCTCTACAGAATACGTCCCGTCTTGTCTGGATCCAGAGGCGTGTAATTTCGATACTTCTTCTAGCTCAAACTTCAATTGTATCTACCCTGAAATAGGGTATGATTGTAACGTTAATTGTCTCAACGACTCTGACAGCGATGGAGTTTGTAATGAATTTGAGATAGAAGGATGTACAGATAGTTCATCATGTAATTTCATTATAGAGGCTACTAATGATGATGGTTCATGCGCTTCATTCGATGAATGTGGAGTTTGTGGAGGAGGAGGGGTTCCAGAAGGTGAGTGTGATTGCAGTGGGAACCAGCTTGACGCTCTTGGAGAGTGTGGCGGACCCTGTTCCGCGGATACAGATGGTGATGAGATATGTGACGATGTTGACGAATGTGTAGGCGCACTTGATGCATGTGGAATATGTAGTGGACCCGGTGAAGTATACGAGTGTGGATGTACCGATATTCCAGAAGGGGACTGTGACTGTCTCGGAAACCAATTTGATGCAATCGACGTCTGTGCTGGAACGTGCGAAGCAGACGTGGATACAGATGGGATCTGTGACGATGAAGACGATTGCTTAGGTGTTCTAGATGAGTGTGGAGTATGTAACGGGCCTGGAGCTGTATATGAGTGCGGATGCTCCGATATTCCAGAAGGAGACTGTGACTGTAACGGGAATATACTTGACACAGTAGGTGAGTGTGGAGGAGGTTGTACAGAGGACGAGGATACAGATGGTATATGTGATGACGAAGACGAATGCGTAGGCGTTCTAGATGAATGTGAAGTATGTAACGGGCCTGGAGTTATATATACGTGTGGATGTGCTGATATACCTGAAGGGGAGTGTGATTGTAATGGGAACCAGCTTGACGCACTAGGTGTATGTGGTGGGAACTGTGCATCGGACGTGGATGCAGATAATGTATGTGATACCGATGAAATCTCTGGATGTACAGACAACACAGCTTGTAACTACGACCCCTTGGCGACCGATGAAGATGGATCTTGCACCACAGTCGGTGAATGTGGAATTTGTGGAGGAGGAGGGATCCCAGAAGGGGAGTGTGATTGTGACGGAAATCAAGTAGATGAAATTGGAATATGTGGAGGGAGCTGCATTGAGGACCTCGATTTCGATGGCATATGTGATGTGGATGAGGTATGGGGTTGTGATGACGCAACTGCAATTAACTTCAACCCTCTCGCAACTGAGGATGATGGAAACTGCAACTACAACACTACAGAGCCCGATACATTTACTTTCACGCCTACCCCCATGTCTGGAACTTTTTACGGAACGATACAGATTGATGGAGTCATGGCGACAGGATTAGATTGGATTGCCGCTTTCGATGAGACTGGAAATTGTGCTGGAGCAAATTCTGTGTTAATGAATGAGGGAGTGGCATATGCGAGTTTATCAATCTATGGAGATGACCTGACGACCAGTCTCCCCGACGAAGGGATGAATCCTGGAGAGACTTTCACTCTGGTCTTATACGATGCAAGCGAGAATCTATTTATCACGTATGTCGACTCCCTCGGGAATGAGTTTCTGTCAGGGTGGGAAAATACCTATGGTGCTCCTATTCCTGGTTGGAATAACCCACTTACAATATTCAACTTTAACAATTACGTTCCGTGTACTGGAGACTTTAACGAAGATGGACAAGTGCAATTAATAGATCTTCTTGACATCTTAATTGCATATGGCTCCTTGTGTAATGGATGTCCACATGATCTAAATAACGACGGGTTTGTACAAGTTGCTGACCTTATTGATTTCCTTCTACTTTTTGGAACCATTTGCGAATAAAAAATATTTATAACCATGAATAAGCTTCTACCCTTTCTGTTTTTCGCTTTCATTAGCACAGCTTTCTTAGCCCAAACCGGTACTGGAATCATTCTCCAAACTGGACCTTCTCACACGTTCACCCCTACTACTGTGGGGGATGAAACTACTTTTGATGTACAACTTATAAATACAGTTGCGATTGAGCAATCGGTGTTGTTCAGTGGGTTGGATTCTCCATTCGCTTTGGCCGATGACTCTCTGGGTGTTGAGGCTTCCGACACGTTGGATCTTTCAATCACCTTCTCCCCTACTTCGATAGGCACCTTTTCGGACACGTTAAACTTAGTCGGCACCATCTTCGGTGAGGCTATGCTCGTGGTTTCTGGAGACGGGATCCAGGTCCAGCTCACATGGGTGTCGGACACTTTGTCTTTTGCTACTACAGCTATTGGCCAAACCGATACCGTTTCCCTTTCCCTCTCTAGCGTAGGAAATGGCACGGCGGTAATTTCGGATTTGCAGTTCAGCAATCCTGTGTTCACAGTAGATTCTGCGGCATCGGTATTCAATATCGCTCAGGATACAACAGAGATTTTAACGTTCGTTTTCGCGCCCATCAATGCGGGTGAATTCAGCGAAACCGTTACGCTTATCACAAACGATCCCAATCATTCGGCGATAGTCATCACGCTTCTCTCGACTGGGATTTCTGAAGTGAGTGGTGAGGTGTGCGACTTTGTTTGGACCGTAGAAAACTCACCATACACCCTCGTGGGCGACATCGTCGTACCCGAAGGATGCACCCTGACGGTAGAAGCTGGGGTAGACGTAGTGGGCAACAACTACAACATCGAAGTTTTCGGCGTTTTCGCAAGTAACGGAACGGCTGACTCACCCGTAACCATTTCTCTGGGCGAGTTCATCTCGCACTCCTCTTCGGAAAACGTGGTACTGAACTATACTGAGTTAACAGAGACGAATGAATTTGAGTTTTACGATTTGGATTATAGATATCTCCTTGACTTAAACACATATTCTCAAGATTCGTTAGTATACTTTATTAATTCAATGTCTAATATAACTAACCCTACAAGCAGCTATATTGATGAATTTTTTGGCTCAACAAGCCCAATTAATGGAGGACTATACTACAATAGTTTTTCGAATAATGATTGTAGTGGGTGGACGAGTGAAGGGTCGTTCAATACCCAGTCTTGTAGTGGAAAATACTCTCTTCAAGCTAACTACTGTGGTTGTTGGGATGAACACAGTATTCTCTCACCTGTTTTTCAAATACCTAATGCAGAAGACCTTTTAGAAGTGAAATTCAATATGTATACTCTATGGGGACAATCCAATTGCAATGGAGAATCAAATGTTTATATTTCTGTTAATAATGGAGATTGGGTACTAATTGATTTTGATGATTGCTGGATTAATTCTAACCCACTGAAAACTATTGACCTTACCAGCTACACTAATGTTGAAAATGTTCAATTTAAATTTAGAAATTACTATTTATATAATGGAGATTTACAAATAGACAACTTTGAACTACGTACAGTATTGCCTGTGAATGTAACTGCTTTTGATCTCCTTAATTCTGTTGTTTACGCGAGTCTAGGCACCGGAGGGATCGAACTCTACAACTCCACTTTCACAGGGGATTTTCACTCCGTGAATGACACTTTAAATGTGGTCTTGGAAAACAGTCAGCTTTTAGGGAATGACGCACGTCAAAAAGACAGCCACGGACTTGGACTGTACGCTTCTGCCTACGTAAATCTTACGATGATGAATTCTACGATCTCAGGTCACGCCTTAGTTGGTGTAACTATTGGGTCTACTTCTGCTACTTCGAATATAGATGGGAGTATCGTGATCGATAATGGCATGGACGGAATCAAAGTCAATGGAGATTTAGATCTTCAAGCGACAGAATGTTCGATAAACGACAATGGAATGGATGGAATCAAAGTCAATGGAGATTTAGACCTTCAAGCGACGGAATGTTCGATAAACGACAATGGAACGGATGGAATCAAAGTCAATGGAGATTTAGACCTTCAAGCGACGGAATGTTCGATAAACGACAATGGAATGGATGGAATCAAAGTCAATGGAGATTTAGACCTTCAAGCGACGGAATGTTCGATAAACGACAATGGAACGGATGGAATCAAAGTCAATGGAGATTTAGACCTTCAAGCGACGGAATGTTCGATCAACGGAAATGGAGAAGATGGAATCGATGCGGGAGCGAACTCGAATATGACGATATTGGGATGTAGTATTTCCAAT
>Ga0308019_10001112_pt1 | contig 16569 bp, 14 predicted proteins | sample Neamet284_FD_203135 | JGI IMG/M metagenome (GOLD analysis project Ga0308019, IMG submission 203135) | Marine microbial communities from water near the shore, Antarctic Ocean - #284 | ecosystem: Environmental > Aquatic > Marine > Unclassified | place: Southern Ocean | collected 2014-10-01 | reverse complement strand
TTGCACAAGAAATGGCATCAGAGTTCATGGCCATAGTGCAAGGCACTTTCCAGTCATTGTATTATAAGGATGGGAAGCTCAACCCAGACGTAAATGGCAAAATGATTGATGAGCGTAACTTTGATCGTGTGAAAAGTTATATTGACGATGCCAGAGAAAAGGGGGCCAATATCGTTTTCGGCGGTCAAGCTGACACTGAATTGCGCTCAATTCATCCCACAATCATGACAGACGTACCCACCAACGCCAAAATCATGGGAGAAGAAACGTTTGGACCTATACTCAATATCTTTACTTATAATCACGTAGATGAGGCCGTTTCAAGCATTCAACAACAGCCCAAACCATTGGCTCTTTACATATTTACCAAAGATGATGACTTTATAGAAATGATATTAAGTAAAACATCCTCGGGCGGTGTGACTGTCAATGATTGCGCCGTGCATTTTAACGTACCGGCATTACCTTTTGGTGGTGTGAACGGCAGCGGTATCGGCGCGTACCACGGCAAGCATGGCTTTACAGAATTATCTCATCAGAGATCAGTGCTGGTTATGTAGACAGACAGGAAGGCTTGCAAAGGTCACTTCATCACCGAAGTGCGCGGCCACCAACCTTAGTAATAGATGTTACCAGTATCTTAAAGGAAACCGTGCTCGCGGCAGACGAGGGCATATCTAACGTGGAAAAGGCTAAAAATTATGAGTAGTGAGAGCAGCGAAAAATCGAAATTAGAGCAATGCTTTGAAAGCGGCGCAGAAGCATTTGGGCTGGCCCTCGCGGAATTAACGGGCCAAGAATATCTACATTTCTTGATAACTTTAGGGGATACCGAAGCTACAAAAACTGTATATCACTAATGCAGACCTAAGCCGGCCAACACCGTTGCAGGTCTAGCGACAAAGTAAGACAAGCGCGGTTTTATATAGAATCCACAGCATGTTTGCCATCTTTTTTCATAGCTACCAGGGTTTTTCATTTTTCATCTAGAGTATTATAGCTATGAATATATTTTTTAATAACAGTAAAATTGGTCGTGAAGAATTTGATAACAATGTCAAAAAGCTAGCTACTGTACTTCGCTCTAAAGGTCTGCAAGCCGGTGGCGTCATTGCCATATTGTTGCGTAATGATGTAAGGCAGTTCGAGCTAATTGAAGCCTGCAGATATCTGGAGATTAGCTTCGTACCGCTCAATTGGCACGCGACTGGCTCAGAGCTACAACATATCCTGACAGACTCGCGCGCCTCCGTCTTAATAGCCCATGCCGACCTTGTCAGCGCGGCAATGAATGAGTTGTCTGACCGAGTATGTATATTAGTTTACCCTACGCCTGAAAATATCCTTGTTAGTTACAATATTCAAAAACAAGAGAAAACTGTTCTAGAAAGTCGATGTGAGGATATGACAACCTTACTTGAACACGCCAATCCGATCTCAACAGAAATCAAGCCTTTTAGGGGCATTTTTTCTTACACCTCAGGCAGTACAGGACGTCCTAAAGGTATTCGGCGACAGGTGAGTCAGTCCCAGTCCGATCCCTATGGCGTCTATGAAGGGCTGGCCCGGACGCTCTTGAAGCTGGAAAAAGATGACCGTTTTTACATCTCAGCACCGATTTATCACAGCGCACCAAATGCATTGTCCTTGTGCTGTATCGCTGCTAGAGACGCCGATATGTATATTGAACCAAAATTTGAGGCTGAGAAGTTTTTAGCTGACATCGAGCGTTACAAAATCACCCATACCTACATAGTCCCCACGATGATGATACGTTTGTTAAAGCTACCAAAAGAGGTAAAAGAAAAATACAACATCTCTTCTCTTAAGTTTGGGATTTCATCCGGTTCTGCTTGGCCAGCTGATGTCAAGCGTGCCATGATAGATTGGTTTGGCCCGATATTTTATGAGTCGTATGGCGCTAGTGAAATAGGCTTTATGACATTGATTTCATCAGAAGAAGCGATCAACAAACCTGGCTCGGTGGGTAAAATATTACCTGGAGGATCTATAAAAATATTAGACGATGATAAAAACGAACTTGCCGTGGGTGAGTCTGGTTCAATTTATGTTTACTTACCCATGTTCGGAGATTTTGCTTATACCAATTCGGCTGAAAACGAATCAGACGAGCGCTACCAGGGTCATAGCACGGTTGGAGACATTGGATATGTTGATGAGCAGGGGTATTTGTATATCAATGACCGCAAAAAAGACATGATCATTTCAGGTGGCGCGAATATATTTCCAGCTGAAATTGAGGCCGCTATGATCGAAATGCCACAGATATTGGACTGCGCCGTATTTGGCATAGCCGATAAAGAGTTTGGTGAAAAAGTCGTTGCCGCAGTGGCCTGTCAAGTGGGCCATTCGCTAAGCTTGCAGCAAGTGCATGCGTTTCTTGATGGAAAAATATCACGTTTTAAATATCCCCGACAACTCGATTTACATGAAAGTTTGCCTAGAGAAGAAAGCGGAAAAGTATTTAAGCAACGACTCAAAGTGGCCTATGCTGGCTAATCAGTGAAGTGGCTAGATTTTGCAACGCTTATATAAATTGTGTGATCGAGTGGTGTAGGCTGCAATACTAGTTTACTGGACTAATTTTAGTCGGGATGGAAAACCGAGTGGAACACTTTTTTAGACATCAACGCATTCCCCAAGGTAGGCTCGGGGTTGAATACTCCCCAACTGAAAATCTGGAACGTCGTATTATCTTAATAACATGACCGGCTGGACGCTTTTATAGGCGGCGCGCTGTATTGACGCGATAACTGCCATAACCTACAGTGCCTTTAAGCATTTATAGGATGCCATGTTGAGTGGCGCATTCATATCACAGGAGCTAACAAATTGGATATTAAATTTTCAGCAAAAGACATTGCATTTCGGGGTGAAGTTCGAGAGTTTTTTGCAACAGAGTATGACGCAACTGTCGCGGCACAACTGAGTGGTAGTCCAGGAACTGACTACAAGAGTGCCATTGTTAGCTGGCAGAAGAAGTTGTACGCCAAGGGTTGGATAGCACCAGGTTGGCCCAAAGAGTATGGCGGTACTGACTGGTCAGCTACACAGAAATTTATTTATGAAACCGAGCGTGGCCTAGCGGGTATTCCAGATGTAGTGCCCTTTGGTTTGAAAATGGTAGCACCGGTTATCTATACCTTTGGTACGGAAGAGCAAAAAGCACGGTTTTTACCGAGTATCTTGAACAGCGACGACTGGTGGTGTCAGGGCTACTCAGAACCAGGTGCCGGCTCAGATTTGGCTGCACTCAGCACTAGCGCAGATTATGCCGGCGACAACTACATTGTTAATGGTCGTAAAATTTGGACAACATTTGCCCAGTATGCCGATTGGATATTTTGTTTGGTGCGTACCTCCAAGGGTATTCGGCGCCAAGAGGGCATTAGCTTTTTGTTGATCGACATGAAAACCCCGGGCATTACTGTTAAGCCTATTGTTACTATCGATGGCAAGCACAGCTTAAACGAGGTGCTCTTTGAAGACGTTTCCGTGCCGACAGAAAATCTTATTGGTGAGCAAGATAAGGGTTGGACCTATGCCAAGGCCTTATTAGCCCATGAGCGCACTGGTATGGCCGAAGTGGCTGACTCTAAGCGTATGCTTGAAGGTCTTAAGCAACGCGCAGCAGCTGAAATTAATGGTGGCAAGCCTATGATAGAAGACCCGGTCTTCCAAATGCGCATGTCAGACATTGAAATGGAGCTTATGGCGCTGGAATACACTGAACTACGCGTATTTGCTTCTATGGCTGCTGGTGGCATGCCGGGACCTGAGTCTTCACTATTGAAAATTAAAGGTACTGAAATTAGCCAGGCCATTCACGAACTGCAACTGCAACTGGCTGCCAATTATGGTGGTGCATTGCCCAGTGAGCTTAGCAGCGATGAGCTTGGTCATGATTTTGCCGCAGAAGCTCGAGGCAAATACATGTACGGCCGCGCAGCAACTATTTATGGTGGTTCTAACGAAGTGCAGCGCAATGTGATTGCCAAAGCCGTTCTCGGCCTATAAAGCGGCTACTAACGGCCCTAAAAAGATTTCAGGAGTTTATACAGATGAATTTTGAGTTTTCCGAAGAACAAACTATGATCAAAGACAGTGTTTCGCGCTTTGTTCGTGAACAGTATGACTTTGACACTCGCCGCGGCATTATCGGATCAGACGCTGGTATTAGTCGTGAGTTTTGGACGATGTTTGCCGAGCTTGGCTGGTTGTCAGTCCCTTTCGCAGAAGAGTACGGCGGCTTTGGCGGCAACGCTGTTGACATAGCTGTAGTGATGGAAGAACTAGGTAAAGGCATAGTCGTTGAGCCCTATGCGTCCACCGTGGTGGTGTTTGGTGGGCTGGTATCAGCTTCGACGAACACAGACCTCAAAGAACAAGTCATTCCAAGTATTATTGATGGCAGCTGCTTAGGTTCTTTTGCCTATGTAGAGCCCCAATCACGCTTTGAAATGACTGATATCACAACCACCGCAACTGAAAATGACAGCGGCTATACGCTCAATGGCGTGAAAACCGTTGTTGCTAATGGCGGCACCGCCAACAAGTTTATTGTCAGTGCCCGCACCAGTGGCGAGCAGTTTGATCATAGTGGTATTAGCCTATTTTTGGTTGATGCTGAGTCCCCGGGGGTTGACGTTAAAGCTTACAAAATGATGGATGGGCAGAGCGCTGCGACTGTAACGTTTAGCGATGTCAAGGTTGCTGAGAGCCAGCTACTGCATACAGCAGGTGAGGGTATGGACCTTGTTGATCAAGTCATGCCGCAAATCTTAATTGGTTTGTCTGCAGAAGCATTGGGCATCATGGCCACACTTAACACTCTGACCGTAGACTACACCAAGACACGTCAACAGTTTGGTACCCCCATTAGCTCATTTCAAGTATTGCAGCACCGCATGGTAGATACCTTTATGGCCTGTGAGCAGACCAAATCGATGCTTTATCGTGGGCTTTGCGAATCAAAAAGTGTTGCGGAGGGCGAAACCGACGTAGAGGCATTGGCTAAAACCGTGCACGCTTTAAAGGCGACAGTGGCACGTTATGGTAAAACCATCGGCGAAGAAGCTATTCAGTTGCACGGTGGAATTGGTATGACTGACGAGCTCAATATTGGCCACTATGTTAAGCGGCTGATGATGATTAATACTACGTTTGGCGATGGTGATTTTCATCAGAAGAAGTTCAATCAGTTAAGCTACTCAGTCTAACCGTAACACCAGTCATTGTAGGGGTTAACCCAATGTTATTTTTATTGGCGGCCTGTGGTTACAAAAAGATAGGCTTGCGCAATATGACCTTCCCCCTGGGAAGGTTTTTGCGTTTTAAGGCAGCGAAAATCAGGCTGTTAGGCTTGGCCAAAAAATAGCAGTGCGAAGAGTCCGAGCCTAAAACTTTTCATGACATTTATAATGCCTTTTCACCGTCTTTAGTCAAGCAGCAGTGGTGCAAGTAACTTACGATGATGTTGGGCATCGCCATACTGGTGCTGTGCCCACTGAGCACGACGAATGTAGAGCATTGCGTCGCAGTCGTAGGTGAAACCCATACCACCATGGAATTGCACCGAACGGTCACCGGCAAATAGCAGGGCGTCTGTGGCCTGTGCCTTGGCCATGCGGCAAGCGATTTCTGTGTCTTTGTTTAGGCTTGCATCGTTAATAAGGGTGGCAGCATGGTAGATAAGTGTTCGTGCCGAGTCCATTTGTAACAATATGTCCACTGTAGGGTGCTTTAAGGCCTGATAAGAGCCGATAAGGCGGCCAAACTGCTTGCGGGTGGTCAGATAGCCAACCAAGGTGTCTAGTGCGGCAGCGGCGGTGCCTGTTGCTTCAGTAGCGGTCAATAGGGCGCCAATGAGACGTACATCATGCAGGGCCTCGAAGCCCTTGGCCAATATGGCATCGGCCTTGACGGTGACGCCACTAAAATCGACATTAGACGCGCGCTTTGTCTCATCGACAAGGGTATTGTTGCTAATAGCGCCCTGAGGTAAAGCCGTTGCCTCAACTAAAACCAGTGTTGGTGCTCCGTTAGAGGATGCTAAGACTAGAAAAAGATCAGCCTTGGCGGCGTCATTGACCTGTAGCTTTTTGCCTTCCAGGACAAAACCGCCATCTTTAGGCGTTAAGGTGCAACGGATTTGCGTGGCCCCCCAGTCTTCGTTGTCTAGCATTGCCATGGAGGCAATGGCGCCCTCAACAATACTTGGTAGCCAGCGACTTTTCTGATCCTCCGTGCCGCCGCGCAGAATGGCCTGAGAGGCAATAGTTGATGTTATGAACGGGGTGCATAGTAGATGCCGGCCCATGCTCTCAACGAGCGGAATAGTCGCTCCTACGCCCATTCCTGAACCGCCATACTGTTCGGGTAGGGCTAGACCAGTCCATCCGAGGGCAATCATTTCTGCCCAGACATCATTTTTGTAGCCGGTTTCGCTCTTTAAAAGGCTCCGCACGGTGGTTATATCGGATTTGTCACGACAAAAATCTTTGGCGCTGTCTAGGATCATGGCCTGTTCGTCACTAAAAGATATTTCGAGATTTGCTGTTCTTTTGATCATTATGTCCCCTAATCCTTTGGCAGGCCAAGCACATGCTCGCCGACAATATTAGCTTGAACTTGGCTGGTACCACCACCAATGGTAGTAGAAAAGTTATTTAGATAGGCTCTCTGCCAGAAACCGCCGTCCACAGCTTGGTCATCACCAACGTATAGAGCTCCCGGCGTGCCTTGCAGTGTTAGTGCATATTGGCGCATGCGACGAAAAAACTCCGTGCCTCGCAACTTGCCTGACAGGGCCAGCGAGTTAGGGTAGTCTCTGCATAGCGCCGGAATCCCAACACGCCGCTCACCTAGGTAAAGCGCCTGCTCTTCAATTAAAAATTTGACCAAATTGTCTCGCGTTATGGGGTCTTGCAGAAGGGGTTGACCATCCCGCTCAACTTCTTGAGCCATTTTGAGCAGGTCATTCATCACAATGGATAATATTGATACACCGCCTGCGGCACCGGCCTCGGCGCCCCGTTCATATTGCAGGGTGTGCATGGCAATACGCCAGCCGTGACCTTCTTCGCCCATTATGCAGCTGGCTGGAATACGGGCATCGGTAAAGAAGGTTTCTGTGAAGCCGTATTCACCCGTCAGTTTTTGAATAGGGGAGGTGCTAATGCCGTTGGCACCCATGGGGGCAAGAAAAAACGACAGACCATTGTATCTGCGCTCAGCTTGCGCATCGGTTCTTGCCAATAAAATCATGTATTTTGCATAGTTGCCTAATGTTGTCCAAATTTTACTGCCATTAATGACATATTCATCACCATCTCGCTCAGCACGCGTCTGAATACTACCCAGGTCGGAGCCATGGTTGGGCTCGGAAAAGCCCTGACACCAGATGTCTTCGGCGCTCAGGATACCTTTGAGGTACGCTTCCTTCTCAAAATCGGTACCTGTGTCGATAATCAGTGGTCCGGCCCAGCCGAGGCCGATTACATTGAAGCAGATCGGAACTCTGGCTCGTTTCATCTCCTCATCGGCAATCTGTTGAAAAAGGCGCGGCATGCCGCCACCGCCATACTGTTTCGGCCAAGCCATGCCAAGATAACCAGCAGACCATACCTTATGTTGCCATTCGCGAAGGAAATCCAAAACTTGCTCTGAACCGACCTCCATAAATGTTTGGGGTAGCAAAAAACCTGGGTCGGCAGGGGTATTGTGCTTGATCCAGTCAATAATGCCTCTACGGAAATCGGATAACTCGGCGCTTTCGATGCTTTGTTGGCCTGCCAGTTGGCTGTTTTCTTTCATTATTGTTAATCCCGTTAGAGTCTTGTTGAACCTTATCTAGTCGGTAATTGTACGTCTGTTTAATTGGTGCCAATCGATTTAGAATAGGTGCCAAATACTGCCCTGTGCATGTTCGTTGGGTTGCCTGAGAATAAAATTTAAACTACATTAATAAAATTTCTTAAATAACTGAAAAATATGGAGTTTATAATTTAATATAAATAAAATCTCGTTATTATAAAAATGGAACCAACTTATTAGTCGCTGATGCAATTGCAACTAAATTCCCATCTTGTGTTAATTCTGCGCTGGTGAATACGATACTTTTGCCCGCTTTAAGTATTCTTGAAGTCACCTGAATTTCTGCTGGCCTACACGGCAGCAAGTAAGTGACGTCAATATGCAGAGTCAAGGGATTAACCTTGAACTCATGCAGGTGCAGTATGTACTGAGCCATCGCTGAATCTAGCATACCTGCGATAAAACCACCCTGAACAATTGAGCCATTGGAGTGGGTTAGGACTTCTGATGGCTCGAAGATGCATGAATAAAGCTTAGTTTCATCATTGAATGAGCTTCCTTTAAATCCGAGGATATCTAAGAATGCTGGCTTCTCATCTAAAAACTGACGCTGAATTTCATTAAAATTATCCATCTTTTTGGCAATCCTCGCTGTGCTTTTTGGTATTGTACTGTTGTGGCAAGATTCAAGCTATAGTTCAGTTACACAGGTACGTAGACTATGCTAAAGTTTCGTCTGTTTGGGCGCTGGTAAGCGGCTTATAGCGTAAAGAAGTAAACACTAAAAATAAGAACAGGGATTTAATCGATGAATATGCAGCAAGCAAGTGATAACTCTAACCATGATACTGGGTTTTTCGGGCACCCAATTGGCCTTAGAACACTATTTTTAACCGAGATGTGGGAGCGGATGTCTTATTATGGAATGCGGGCTTTGCTGGTCCTCTACATGACAGGATCATTAGGTGGGTTTAACCCTGGGATGGGTCTATCTGCAATGGATGCAAACGCAATTTATGGCATTTATGTTGGTATGGTGTACTTTATGGTGGTGCCTGGAGGTTGGATTGCTGACAATATATTGGGCCACCAACGAGCAGTACTTATTGGGGCCATGATAATAGCCTTAGGTCATTTTATTCTGGCTATACCAGTAGACCAAACGTTCTTTTTGGGTCTTATATTTGTTGTTCTTGGGACGGGTTTGCTTAAAGGAAATATTTCAACAATCGTTGGCAATTTGTATGGAGATAACGATGATAGACGAGATTCAGGATACACAATTTTTTACATGTCTATTAATATTGGCTCCACGCTAGGCTTTCTGATTTGTTCCTATTTAGGTGAAAAAATTGGATGGCATTATGGGTTCGGCGCTGCCGGGATAGGTATGGCGTTTGGTGTCTACCAGTATATTAAATTTAGGCATCTTTTGGGTAATGCCGGCCGATCACCTAACGCTATGGATGATACAAGGCGGCAAGGACTGATCAAGTGGACTAAATTAAGTTTAGTACTGATGGTCATCGTAATTGGTCTTGGATTATTTGGCCTTATTGCTGTTGAACCTCGTGTGTTTGCTGAAAATTTCGCGTACTTCTTAACGATCGTAGCGGGTTTATATTTCTTGTATTTGTATTTTCTAGCAGGCCTGTCTGCGAAAGATAAAAAGAATCTACTATTGTTATTTGTTTTGTTTGTCGGGGCTGCAGCGTTTTGGTCAGGTTTTGACCAATCGGCAAGCTCCCTCAGTATCTTTGCAAGAGATCATACTGACCTATCTGTTCTAGGGTTTATTATTCCTATTGGCTGGCTTCAGTTTGCTAATCCAATTTTTGTTGTTGCTTTTGCTCCGATCTTTGCAGGTCTCTGGGCTCAGTTGGCGCGGCTAAATATGGATCCTTCGTTACCTATTAAGTTTGCTATTGGATTAATTTTCATGGCAATAAGTTTTATCGTTATGGTCTATGCCGTTCAGCTTGCGATGGTGACATCGCCCGTAGGCATGCAGTGGTTAGTTATTACGTACCTCCTGCAGACGTGGGGGGAGCTTGCTCTTTCCCCAATTGGTTTGTCAGCTTTTTCTAAATATTCTCCGAAGGGGTATATGGGACAGATGTTTGGCTTGTGGTTTCTTGCTTCGGCGATAGGTGGGGTATTGGCTGGACTACTTGGAGGAGATGCAACGGTTGACGGTTTGAGCTCAGTCGAGCCAATTTTTACTTTTATGATTCAGTACTATGCGGTTATTGCAGTCATTCTAATCGGTATGGCATTTGTGTTTAAGGCTAAAAAGACGGACTCTTAATGTTTAGGCGTTTGCCTTTGCGAGCTGACTCTGTCTCATTTCATGACGTATTAGCTGAAGAAACCAGATGGGGGGACATCTTTCATCTGGTTTTTATTCGGGACTTGCAGGACTAAATGCCTGTTTTCGCGTTATTAAATTGATTACAAGCTCTTTGGAACCAGCGCCAGTAGACTCAACCCTTATTTATATAAACATTGCGAGCGTTCTTAAGGCATGTGGGGAGCCACACCTAAAATTCGTGGCGATTACATCGAGCCTAATACTAAGCGGTCAGTATTACAGTGGAGCAGAAGTTTCTTTTCGTGATAACATTTTTCATAAATCCTGCCAGTGTTACTTCTCGCGGTGTTGGTAGCATAAAGTTGTGTTAATAATGTATTGGCATATATAATGTCAATATATGATAGCATCGGTTCCTTCATCCACATTTTAAGAGGATAAAACAATGCCACAAATGATTAAAAAAACAGAAATTGAGCAGTATATTGGGCACGTTTGTGAACCAACAGCATGGTTTGAAGTAACTCAGGAGCAGGTGAATGAGTTCGCCGATTGCACTCTTGACCGGCAGTTTATACACATTGACCCGGTGGCTGCGGCAAATACGCCCTTTGGTGGCACTATCGCTCATGGGTTCTTAACCCTATCAATGCTGTCTTATTTTTCTGAGAGTTATAATCTGCTTATTGAAGGCATCTACATGGGGGTTAACAAAGGGTTTGATAAGGTTCGCTTTGTCGCTCCTGTCCGTGTTGGCAGTAAAATCCGTTGTCATGCCACCATTCTTGATATTACTGAAAAGCGGCCTGGACAGTTTGATTTTAAAGTTGAAATAACTGTTGAGATTGAGGGCGGGGATAAACCAGCGCTTGTTGCGGAATGGTTAAGCGTACAGATGGCCCACTAAGGTCTTTCGTTAAAAGAATTCTATGAGGTAGACGATGAGTATTAATTTTGAAGGACGAGTAGCAATAGTGACTGGCGCGGGCAATGGTCTAGGGCGCTCTCATGCACTCGCGCTTGCTGAGCGCGGTGCAAAAGTTGTGGTAAACGACTTGGGTGGGGCGCGAGACGGTACAGGCGCTTCTTCAGATGCTGCGATGGAAGTCGTGGCTTTAATTGAGTCAGCCGGCGGTGAAGCATTTGCCCACGGTGCCAATGTTGCTAAGTTCGACGAAGTACAAGACATGGTTAACCAGGCTATGGAGAAATGGGGTCGAGTTGATATTCTTATTAACAATGCTGGTATTTTACGCGACAAGTCATTTAGTAAAATGGACCTAGCGGACTTTCAGTTGGTTATGGACGTTCACCTTATGGGTTCGGTCAACTGTACTAAAGCGGTGTGGGAAATCATGCGTGGGCAGAACTATGGCCGTATCGTCATGACTACCTCTGCCAGCGGTATGTATGGCAACTTTGGGCAGACTAACTATGGGGCAGCAAAAATGGCTGTCCTCGGTTTTATGAATACCCTAGTGCTGGAAGGTGGGAAAAACAATATCCACGTTAACGCCTTGGCCCCAACAGCCGGTACTCGCATGACCGAAGACCTTTTGCCGGCCGAGATTCTTGACCTTATGACGGCCGAATCAGTTTCCGCTGGCGCCCTTGTTTTGTGCGATGAAAATGCGCCAACCCGCACTATTTTGTGTGCTGGCGCGGGCGGTTACGCTACCGCTAGTATGTATGAAACCGATGGTATTTTTGTGCCTAAAGAGAGTCAAAACCCAGATGAAATAGTGTCTAAGTGGGATGAGCTTTCAGATACAGCAGAGCATAAGGCTCTTGAATCAGGTAGCAAGCAAACAGAAAAATTTGTTATGAAGGCGATGGCAGCTCTTCAAGGCTAGCGTCATTTTATTAGAAAAAGTTACCGTCAAATTAAACTAAGGAAATCATTATGAAAGAAGCAGTAATCGTTTCAGCAGCTCGTACTCCAATCGGCAGAGCATTCCGTGGAGCCTTTAACAATCTTCAATCACCCTCTATGAGCTCTCATGCTATCAGTGCAGCTGTTGCTCGCTCTGGTGTTGATCCTGCAGAGATAGATGATTGCATTATGGGTGCGGCGATGCAGCAAGGGACTCAAGCAATGAATCTAGGTCGGCAGGCGGCTATGGCCTCTGGACTTCCCATTACTGTGTCGGGTATGACTGTGGATCGCCAGTGCTCTTCTGGATTGATGGCTATCTCTATTGGCGCTAACAACATCACCAACGATGGTTCTTCAGTAATTGTTGCTGGTGGTTGTGAGAGCATTAGCTTGATTCAAAATGAGCATTTTAATGCTCATCGTGTTGCTGATCCACTGGCAATGAAACATGCCCCTCTGATTCATATGCCGATGCTCGATACAGCAGAAACTGTGGCTAGTCGCTACAATATTTCTCGCGCGGTACAGGATGAGTATTCGGTCATATCGCAGGCACGCACCGCTGCTGCTCAGGAAGCCGGGTTATATGCTGATGAGATTGTTCCAGTGACAGCCACCAAATTAGTGACTAATCGTGAGACGGGCGAAGTAACCGAAGAGGAAGTGACTCTGTCTAAGGACGAGGGTAACCGACCTGGTACTAATCTTGAGGGTTTAAGTGGCCTTAAGACAGTTCGCGATGGCGGTACCATTACTGGTGGTAATGCTTCGCAGTTATCCGATGGCGCAGCGGCTGTTGTGTTGATGGATAGTACTTTAGCATCTCAGCGAAACTTAGAGCCTTTAGGCGTTTATCGTGGCATGGCTGTTGCTGGTTGCGAGCCCGATGAAATGGGAATTGGTCCAATTTTTGCCATTCCTAAGCTACTTAAGCGAAACGGCCTTAAGATGGATGACATTGGTCTGTGGGAGTTGAATGAAGCCTTTGCAGTTCAGGTTATTTATTGTCGAGACAAGCTGGGTATTCCTATGGAACGTTTGAACGTTAATGGCGGTTCTATTTCTATCGGTCATCCCTTTGGCATGAGTGGCGCACGTATGGTGATGCATGCGTTGATGGAAGGTAAGCGTCGTGGTGAGAAATACGTTGTTATCACCATGTGTGTAGGCGGCGGCATGGGTGCGGCGGGACTCTTCGAAGTTCTTTAATTATGCCACAGCATGAGTCAAGAGCATCGTTCCGTTAAGCGCGGGGCGATGGTTTTTTGTGTTGCGGCATCTATAAATAGAAATTAAAAAATGACCGAAAAAATCTCCATTACTGACTGAATATATCCCGCGCATATTAAGAAAGTCCGTTAATATTGTTGCGAGCTATGCGCAATTAACGGAGTTATATATGACTGCCCATGCAAGCCAATATGATTTAGCTGAAATTATTCAGGAATCAATATGGTTTAAAAATATACCGATTCAGGGTTTAGAAAAACTCGTCGAGTTTGCGCAAGTAAAGCGTTTTTCTCCTCGACAATACCTATTTCAGATGGGTGAAAATACCGCTTCAATTTATTGTCTGTTATCCGGGCGCCTTCGAATTTCTATTATTAGTCCATCGGGGCAAGAGTTCGCTCTGAATGACTTTACTCCGCAGTATTGGCTGGGTGATTATTCTCTAGTTGACCCAAAAAGTCGTATTCAAGAAGCTCAGATTCAGGTGGCCGCGGACATTTTAGTGATTCCGCGAGCGACGGTGATCGATGTGGGTGAGCAATACCCTGTTTTGTACAAAAATCTTTTTTCCGAAAGTGTGCAGCGCGCAAGACAAATGAGTGGATTGCTTTCCGGTATGGCTTTTTATCCTTTACGGGCTAGACTTGCGGGACGAATTTTAGATTTAATATTACATCATGGTGTTGAACAAGAGCTGGGTATATGTCTCGATATCAAACTTAGTCAAAATGACTTTGCCCGCCTATGCCTAGGCTCTAGGCAGCGGGTGAATAAAATTTTTCGAGACTGGACAGCGATTGGAATATTAGGGATGCACAGAGATCGTTATTTAATCCTTGATACGGCTGCGCTCCAGAGAGAAATTGTCACCGAAGAGTCTTAAAAGTAACGGCAGATAAAAAACCGAAAGGGAGCTACTAGTGATGGGTTTAGAGTTAATATTTCAAATTTTACGTGCTTTAGCACTGAGTGTTTTTGTTTTTATGTTGCTCGGATGCGATTCACAGATAACCCAGTCTACGATGGCAGAAAGTGCCGCGAGTGACTTCACCTTGGACCACAACCAAGGTTTTGCCGACAACTTAGATTTAGACAATCAGCAAGATTTTGAAGATGCCACGCGCGGATTGGTTGCCTATGCGCCCAATGACGAATTGGTTGATAATTTGGGTTTGACTGTTTGGAATCCAGCTAGCTATGATTTTATCGAGGGTGAAGCCCCAGCGACGGTAAATCCCAGCCTTTGGCGACAAGCCAAATTAAATAATATTCGTGGGCTGTTTAAGGTCGATGAAGGGATTTATCAGCTGCGCGGTTTTGACCTTGCGAATACCACGCTTATCAAGAGTGATAACGGCTGGATCGTGGTAGATCCGCTAACGAGTCTAGAAACCACGACGGCCGCGATGAAATTTGCTGAACAGCAATTGGGCGAGATAAATCTGACCGGCATAATCTTTACTCATAGCCATGCTGATCACTTTGCCGGGGTGTTGTCTCTCACCACAGCCGATGGAGCCGCTAAAGACGGTATTCCAATAATTGCCCCTGCTGGGTTTATGCAAGAGGCCACAAGTGAAAATATTATTGCTGGCCCAGCAATGACTCGCCGTGGCAATTTTATGTTCGGTGGCTCCTTGGCGCACTCAGCGACTGGCCATGTTGATGCAGGGCTAGGCAAGCAGGTGGTGTTTGGTAGTATTTCTATTATCCCTCCCAGCGTCAGCATCGACAAGCCTGTGGTTGATTTAAATGTAGATGGCGTCGATTTTCAATTTTACAACATGCCGGGTTCAGAAGCCCCAGCAGAACTAACGTTTTACCTTCCTCAGTGGAAGGCTTTTTGCGGGGCTGAGGTGCTTTCACATGTGATGCATAACGTCTTAACCCTTCGCGGGGCAAAGGTTCGTGATGCCCTGTTATGGAGTGATTACATTGGACAGTCAATCGACAGACTGGACAAGGTAGAGGTATTTTTTAATAGTCACCACTGGCCAACCTGGGGTCATGAGCGAATTATCACCCAAATGCAACAGCAGCAAGACATGTATAAATTTATCCATGATCAGACTCTGCGGCTAGCTAATTTGGGATATACCCCGCGTGAGATCGCTGAAAAGTTAAAACTGCCCAAGGACTTAGCTAAAAACTTCCATGTTCGAGGGTATTACGGCACCTTAAGCCATAATAGTAAGGCAGTTTATCAGCACTATTTTGGTTGGTATGACGGCAACCCAGCCAATTTAAACCCATTACCCCCAGAACAGTCTGCAACGCGTTACGTGGAGTTTATGGGGGGTTCAGCGGCAATATTAGAGCGCGCTCGCGGTTATATGGGAAAAGGCGACTATCGTTGGGTTGGTGAGGTTTTAAATCACCTGGTATTTGCTGAGCCTAACAATATAGCCGCTCGTGAGATGTTAGCTGAGGCCTATCGTCAGATGGGCTACCAGGCAGAGTCTGGGCCTTGGCGCGACATCTACCTCTCGGGTGCAGCGGAGCTTATATCTGGTAGAGTCCAAAAACGCGCTATTAAAAGATCCGCGAAGGCTTTTTTACAAGAAGTACCTCTTCACGAATTCATGAAGGCCCTATCGGTAACTTTAGATGCTGAAAAAGCAGAAGGAGAGGCACTTAAACTCAACATACTGTTTACCGAGCGTGATCAAAATTTTGTGCTAACTATTAGAAACTCAGTTATGTACTACCGCGAGACGACGTTTGATAAAACAGCCGATGCCAGTATCAAAATCACCCAAAAAATGTTCGTTGGTATTTTGGTGGGCCAAGTCGACATTACAGAGATAATTACTTCGGAGCAACTAGACATAGAGGGGAGTGCGCTTAAACTAGTTAAATTCTTCTCATTGCTAGGCGAGTCGAACGACGATTTCAATATTGTTCTCCCTTAGCGCTGAATAAGGGTAAGGAAGACTGATTCTAAAAGCCCGATAGGAGTTGTTGCAGTATTCGATTTAGTCACTTAGGTGACTGCAAGTTGCGAGTTAAAACGTTTAAATGACCAATATATAAATAATTATACTAAACGGGTTGAGGGTTTTTAAATTATGTCGTCTAAGCACCACGCTTTTGCCGCGGAAAAGCTTTTTGAATTAAATGATCAAAATTTTACCAGTCTGGTTGATGCGTTTAGTCAGGCCTGCGAGGAATTTGCTGATCGGCCTGCATATACCTGTATTGGGCAGACCTTAAGTTTTACTGATATTGAGACACATAGCCGAAACTTTGCTGCCTTTTTAACCCAGTCTTGCGGCCTTGTAAAAGGTGATCGTGTCGCGGTGCAGTTGCCTAACCT
>Ga0308019_10001111_pt1 | contig 16571 bp, 9 predicted proteins | sample Neamet284_FD_203135 | JGI IMG/M metagenome (GOLD analysis project Ga0308019, IMG submission 203135) | Marine microbial communities from water near the shore, Antarctic Ocean - #284 | ecosystem: Environmental > Aquatic > Marine > Unclassified | place: Southern Ocean | collected 2014-10-01 | reverse complement strand
GTGAGGTGTGTAATTCTGGTCTTCTGCATCTGTCCACAGCAATTCAACGCCGTATTCGAGATTCATTGGAGGTATGATTCGAGCCAGTTCCAGTAGAGCAGCAGCCCCGCTGGCACCATCATTGGCGCCAACTATTGGTTCATCTGTTCGATTCTCATCGCTGTCTCGTTCTGCTGCATTTCGGGTGTCATAATGGGCTACTAGGACTACTCGAGGAGTATTGTTATCGGCGCCCACCGGTTCTAAAACGGCTTCAATATTGGTAAAGGTCAAGTTGTCAACTGTGTATTCATGCATGCTGACATTCCATTGAGTCAAATTTTCTTCAACTGAATTTCGGAATGTTTCGGAAGCATTCGTGCCGGGAACCCGTGGTCCGAGGCTTGTTTGCCACAGGACCGATTCGTTGGCCAAAGTACCATTGAACTCAAGCTCTTCGATATAATCACATACTTCGACGGCTTCATACGGCGATTCCACTGCATTTGCTGGCTGTATAAACGAGGCACTGCAAGAACAAAGTAATATAATTAGGACAGCGATTGCCATAGAGCGTGAAGCGCGATAATCGCATTCACTCGGCATGAGCATGTATGAAGCCTCATAGACCCACTCTTAAATACCTCGTTTCAAGTGGTTAAGGTGTTAGCAGTCTTGCGAATAAATGAGGTGCCCTAAATGTCGGAACTACGCTCTAATACCGCCCTGCTTCTCGTGACCCTTCTGTTCGTCTCTGGAATCTCTCCTCTTTTACTCACGGCTGGTGCTGAGTCTGAAGAAGTAAACGAGCCACTGCCTTACAATGCTGGCGGTGTTGTTATCGGAGATATCGCAGATTTTGAAATGGATATGGGCGACCAATATTTGATGTTCGAAGAAGAACAACCGATTGTTTCGGCTTTTTCATTCATGAAAGAAGCGTGGATTGAGGCTGGCCGACCGGGTGTTGACGATATGGCCTATCAGCCACAAACCTCGGCTCGTGCAGGCGGGCGTGCATGTGTTGCGCATGTTGTGAACGATGAATTGACCGTTCCAACTTCTGGTGGTTCAGTGGACACCTATGTTGCCAAGACCACAAACACAGTTGCCTTCTTGGTACAATCTGGTCGGACATTGACTTCAACAGTTTTGAATAATTTGGCTTCCTCTTGGGACCAAACAATCTATCCAACTATGACGACCTATTACGGTAAGGATTACCAAGATGGGCGTGGACTTGCTCCTCCGGATGTTGATAATAATTGCCAAGTTCAAATCGTCATTTACGATATTGATGGCGCTTACAATATCGGCGGTTACTTTGCACCATCGATGTCAAATTCACGTGAAGCATTGTTTGTAGATTATGCCGACGTCACTCTTTCATGGGGCAAATCTATCTTGGCCCACGAGTTGGAACATCTGTTGCATAACGCCCAAGATCCGTATGAAAAACTCTGGATTGATGAAGGAAATGCCGACGTAGCGATTTACCTCTGTTTTGGAGCCGATTCTACACTCATTAGCCATTTGAATCAATGGACTGAAGCTTCTGAAATCTCGGTTCGATGGTGGAATCAACGCTTTGCAGATTACGGAGCCGGTTTCATATTCACTATGTATTTGGCAGACCATCTTGGTGGCGGTCCAGCAGTTCGCCAGTTGGTCCAAGATTCAGCAACTGGTGGCTTAGGTGTAGAAAATCTAGCAATATCTCCGGTCAGCGGTCAAAGTGGTGTTATTGGAAGAACGATGGGTCAAATATTTGCGAACTTCTCTATTGCGGCTGTTCTCGATTCATCTCAAGGGATTTACGGATTTTCAAATCTCGATTTGACATCAACTTGCTCTTCAGGTTCTTTCTGTCGCGTTCAACCAGCAGATACCAACAGTGATTGGTCAGGCCCATGGTCCTCGACCGGACATGCTGTCGAAGGTTGGGGTATTCGAGCGTTCAAGTTCACTCCTGGTGCTTCTTCTCCTGCTCCGTTAACTATGCGTTTGACTGCAGATGTAAGTCAATTTGATGGCGTGGTTGTATCAAAAGCCACCGCCGATGGGTTATGGACTGCAACCGATTTGAATTTCCAAAACAACGTCGCTACTGCACTCATTCCTGGCTTTGGAAACCTCACGAATGAAGTCTGGGCCATTACTTGGTACGCCAGTACTGTAGCAGATTGCGATTATACCTCGTGTGGCCCGTCGTATCCTCAAGGGACCGTCGACATTGAAGCAGCACGCATCACCTCTCCGGCTACACTGACACTCAATACCACTTCCACGAGTGACCGTGATGGTGACGGTTCTCCAGATACGGTTCAAGTCAACTACGAAGTCTTCTCAAACGCTTTCTTTGAAGACCTTGATGTCACCACTAAAGTTCTTGACAGCAGTGGAGTTGTTGTCGATACGCAAACCAAGCGAGTTTCAGCAGGCGGCGGATTGGCTACCGAAGAGAGTATTTGGTTTACAGCACCGTACAATTCTCAATACACTTTCCAAATGGAAATGCAAGACATGATTGGTACGACAGTCGATACACTCACTACATCTCCTCAAGTACTCAATAACATGAAACCAACTGCAAACGGTACGCTTTCTCCGAATGAATCTCAGACATGGGAAAACATCCAATTCTCTGGTGATGGATTCGATGCATGGGGTCTTTCCTTTGACAATAATTCACTGCCTTATCTCGATGCACCGGTAGCCTATGCCTGGAATTTTGGAGATTCGACCACCTCTGGATTAAAATCACCTTTCCGTTCGTATCAAAGCATCGGGGAGTATAACGCTACATTACGTGTTCAAGACCAAGGTGGCTCCTGGTCTGATGTTGATGTTCTCGAATTGAATATTACAGATAACTCTCCACCGATCCCTTTGATTACGGTCAACAGTGTCTTGATTCAAGAAGAAGTCTCTATCCTTACGAATCAAATGATTTTGTTTTCTGCTTCTTTGACCAACGATAACGTTCCAACTCAGAATTTGTCATTCCAATGGAACTGGGGCGACGGGACGAATGATGGTGGAATCGGTATGTATGAAGCCCCTCATGAATGGGGCGATATCAACGGTCTCAACGTCACGTACAACCTCACATTGACCGTTTCTGATGGTATCAATATCGGCGTCAAGAGTATTCTTGTCAATGTCAACAATCGAGTTCCGTTCCAAATCTTTTCTGAAAACCTTTCAACCTTTACTTATACTGCAATCGTCATGCCTGATGTGTTCAAAGATTCAGACGGTAGTCTTGTCTCCTATGCTTGGTTTTTCCCTGAAGGCGTCAATCTTGATGGTGGAGTAACCGACCGAGATGATGAGTTCACACTTACCACTTCGAATGTTCCGAACCCTGTGCCTTCATGGGATACACCTGGTGTAAAAAGTGCTGAATTAACCGTGATGGATGATGATGGAAGTTCAGTTACGGCCACTTTATCGATTACCGTATTGAATCAAATCCCAGTTGCAGATTTTATTGTCAAAACAACCACTTCTGGAACTTCAATTATTGATTTCCGTGTCGAGGATGGCCAAGTTGAAACCCCTTACACCTTTGATGGCCGGAATTCATTTGATCCAGACGGTACGGTTGGGGATTCAAGCGATTTAACCTATAACTGGAGTTTCTCTGATGATGAATCCTTTGGCGCAAGTCCTCAAGTGACTCATTCTTTTTCTCAACCAGGAATCCATACGGTGATTCTAGTTGTGACTGATGAGGCAGGTACAGAAAGCATAGCTCGAGTCTTGACGGTTGAAATTGCTAACCCTTTGCCAATCATTGCTGTTCAAATTCTCGATGCATGGTATAATGATGAGCAATTAACGGATTCAAGTGTTCTTCCTGAATTAACAGATATCGATTGGTCTCGAACCTTTAATGAACAAGACCAAACTTTTTCTGCACCGGATTATTTACTGTATTTTGACTCTGACGGTACCCGTGACGGCGACCAATCTTTTGAAGGAAAATATGTTCCATTTGATGCGAATTCCCCTGATTGGAATGGTCTTGTGCAATATACTTGGGATTTTGGTGATGGGTCTCCACTTGACCACGATGCAACTCCTTGGCATGCTTATTCGCTTCCAGGAGAATACTCTGTATCACTCACCGTCCGAGATGCATTTGGAACTGGTGATGTGAGTCGAGCCCATTTCACTGTCGTTGTTGACTATCCGCCGATTATTCACAATATCTTCGTGCCTGACGAAATTATCGTTTCGGATTCGAACTCCTTTGCAGCCAATATCTCGGATATTGAGTCAGACCTCGGTCTTGCAGTCTATCGGGATACGAACGTCAATGATGGCTCTATCTCTGACCGAGATGAAACGCTGAGTCCAGACTTGCAAATCCGCTGGGACTTAGATATCGAATTCGATGCAGACAATAACGGAAACCCTGCTGATGATTGGATTGAACCAATGCCGGGTTCAGTGACTCGAGTCACTGGGACTTGGAGTGAAACCGGGACCTATACCATCCGTTTAGAAATTTGTGACAGTGTCGGTATCTGTAATTCCATGGACCAAGAAATCGATGTCAGTCCTGAACCATCTGCTCCTCCCTCTTTGTCTGATTTCAGTGTTGAAGATTGGAAAAGTTGGCTTACTTCAGCCGGTTCCGAACTTGCAACCTTTATTGCACTCATTGCAGTTGCGTTAATTCTTGGATGGCTTGTCATGCGAGAACCAACTGATATGGAAGATGAGGCAAAGCAAGCAGCTGAGACCTATACCGATGTCGAGCATGTCGAGAGTCAAGGTGGTTTACTCGGCATGGATCATCACACTCCGCCTCCCGCTCCCGGGATATTATCCAAAGATGAACGTAGAAGTGATGACAGTGGATTTATTCGGCCTCTTCGTAGAAGAAGTTGACCGTTAGTTTGTATAACCTCCTTTGGTATCATTGCATGGGGAGAGGCCATGTCATCGCACATACGAGTGAGTTCAATTACCCTTACCTTACTCTTGCCAATTCTTTTGGTGGGGCTTTCAAGCCCACTTTCGATGCAAGTTCAAGCCGCTGAATCTTGTGCAGGCGATACGACTCCTATTCGGTGGAATGAGACGGCCCAACGTTTGGCTTTGGTACCATTTTACAACGGTAATTGGTGGAATGATTGGGATGATATGTATTATGAAGATGATAATTCCGGTGAAAAAGATGGGGGAAAGGACCAGGATGCACCCGATTCTCCCACCTACGATCTGAATCCTGAAGAACCATGGATGTATGAAAGTTGGATGAAACCTCGACTTGACCCACTCGAAGAGAATCACTACACGACGATGCTGATTGGTAATGACAGTGTTGGGGCTCTCCGCGTCAACCTTTCAGCCGATTATCGGACCACGGTCTGTATTACATTGCAAGATATGAACCTCAATCCAGTGAATGGAGATGTCTATCTGCTTACTTCAGAAGAGTACAGCAGTTATACTCAATCCTACCATTCTCAGCACGACCCCGCCAATTATGACTATGGAGATTTCGAAGAATCGCTTTCGAACATACCTCCTGAGTGGAGGAGTTTCAATTTCCTAGGGTGGAAGTCATACCGTGATTCACATGAATACGAGCAAACTTCTGAAGTGAACTTTGCTTTGAATTTGGACGGTCCGGAAATATATTCCTCGTTATTTACGGGTACGACATGGGAAGATTTCTACATCGTCATCGACACTTGGGACAACGTTCATGACAGTGATGAAGAATCTCCCAATACCATCGTTGCTGCCGATATTACAATCATTACTACAGAACGCAGTTTCATCCTTCCACCGTTCACCGTCTCTCTTGTTTTCTTGGTTGTTTTGCTTGGGACACTCGCCATTCCGTTTATTCTCAATGCCAAATACATGAAAGCGGGATTGGTCTCTGAAGTACCACAACACATTGTCCCGTCGCTCGATACGCCAGCTCAGTACCAAGCAACACCTCCACCGATCTCGTCACCACCACTCGGTTCGGAACCTGCAATGACCGCACCTCCGAAAGAGGTAGTTCAACTCCCCAATCCGGTGCCTACAGCGCACATGCAGCCTCAATCAATTACTGAAGTACCTGACGGTCAAGCGTGAAGAAATTCGTTGTTACCGTAAAAACCCTGTTTGCAAGGGCTCTGTTCGAGTTCAATACTCAAGGAGTCTCCAAGCATCTTGGAGGTCTCGAACGTTCACGAGGCCCTTGTCAGAGAGGCGGAATTCATCTCGCATGGTTGCATAGACCAAATCTTGGCCAAGTGTTGGTGCGTGAATACGTGTCCAATCGCCGCCATTTCCAAGTGCCATGATGCTGTAAGGAGGTGTTGAATCTTGAGCACTCAATGTGTTTGCAGCATCGACGAGTTGAAGTGCATCTTGATGGTCTTTGAGGGTACTGCAGAATTTGACGATATCTCCACTGTCTCCGTTTGAAGTGACAAAGGTGACGATTTCTTCAGAACTTGGGGTGCCGTTCATATCATGTTGAGATGCAATGATTTGGCAGTTAGCGGCTTTGGCGGATTTCACAAGGGTTTTGCGGATTTTGTCTTCGATTGACAATTCAATGTCGATCCACTTGACTTCTGAATCAATAGCGGCTTGAAGAATGACAAGACGTTGCTTCTCGTCTCCAGAGAAGTGTCCTCCGTCTCGTACAGCACGAACAGAAAAAATAACCGGAAGGGCAATTGCTTCTTTGAGTGCAGCAATGGATTTTGCAACATCGACTTCTTCAAAGTCGAGAACTGGCCATTCATTGACTGGGAGCATAGTCGAAACACGATTTCCTTCTGCGTCTTCAGAGATAACTGCTTGAGGCTTTTTGAGGTATAGCCGGTCGAAACGAACTTCGATCATATTAGCGCCTTGAATTCCTGCACGTGCAGCTTCGTCAACCATTGCTTTCACGGTTGTTTCTTCAAGAGATACGCATATCTTGGGGTTGGCCATGCTTTCGGCGACTTTGGCACGCTTCTTAACGGTCTCGCTTGTATTGTGTTGAATAATCGTTCGAAACGAGAGTGTTTTTAGGCTTTTTTTGACTACTGTTTTGGCAAACTTTTTCCATCGAAAAAAGGTACTTTCAGTACGGGAATTTGGCTCCTAAAATGGGAGGTTTGACATCCCTTTTACAGTACCTTTATACCCCCTCGGCACAGGGTATAGATGTAGAGGGGCGGAAGGGTAGAGAAGAAGAGGACTGCGGTCCAAAATTATCTCAGCAATTACACAACTTTCCGACACTTTTTGAAACAATAAAAACCCCATCTCGAGCACCCAACGGAGGAATAATTTTGTCAGACGATTACACAGCATCCAGCATCCAAGTTCTCGAAGGCCTTGAAGCAGTTCGAAAGCGACCCGGCATGTACATCGGCGACCCGCACGACGGAACAGCCCTCCACCATTGCATCTGGGAAGTCGTAGACAACTCAGTCGATGAGCACTTGGCAGGGCACACCGGTAGTATTGAAGTCACCGTCAACACCGACAATTCCCTCTCTGTCCGGGACTTCGGCAGAGGGATTCCCGTTGGAATTCACAAAGATTATGGCGTTTCAGCAGCCGAAATCATCATGACGAAACTCCACGCAGGTGGCAAATTCGATAACAGTTCGTACAAGGTCTCAGGAGGCCTTCACGGCGTCGGCGTCTCAGCAGTCAATGCGGTTTCGGAATGGATGGATGTAACCATCCATCGTAATGGCATCATCCATTTCCAGCGTTTCGAAGCAGGAGTGCCTGCCGCACCGCTGGCAGAAATCGGCACCTGTGACGATACAGGCACAACTATTTCATTCAAGCCCGATCTTTCTATCTTTTCAGGCGTGACCGAATTTGATTTTGAAACAATCGACAAACGTATGAAGCAAACTTGCTACTTGAACGCTGGGTTGAAGATCAGCATCACCGATGTCCGTGGAGATGACCCGCATTCCATCGATCACTTGTATGAAGGTGGTTTGACAGATTTCGTTCGCCAATTAAACGAGCGCCGAGAAGTTATGCACTCCGAAGTCATCACCATACTTGGTGAAAAAGACCACCCAGATCCTGAATTAGGTCCGGTTTCAGTCGAATTGGCACTCCAATGGTCCGATGCTTTCAGCGAATCAATCCAATGTTTTACCAACATAATTGAAAATAAAGACGGTGGCACCCACCTTTCAGGATTGCGAACTGCATTGACCAGTTGCGTGAACGGCTATGCGAAGAGGCGGAATTTACTCAAGAACGATGCACTCTCTGGCGAGGATGTCCGTGAGGGCCTTGCTGCTGTGGTCAGCGTTAAGCACCCAGATCCTTCGTTTTCCTCTCAAACAAAAGACAAACTCGTGAGCAGTGAAGTCACGGGTATCGTCCAAAAAATCGTCTACGAGAAATTAAGTGAATTCTTTGAAGAGAATCCAAGTGTCGCCAAGCAAATCGTCGACAAAGCCCTCCTCGCCTCAAAAGCCCGTGAAGCAGCTCGCAAAGCGCGTGACCTCACTCGGCGCAAAGGTGTACTCGAAGGCGGCGGCCTACCTGGTAAATTGGCTGATTGCCAGTCCCGTGATCCAAGAGAATGCGAAGTCTATCTGGTCGAAGGTGATTCTGCTGGCGGTTCAGCAAAGACTGGCCGTGACCGACGCATACAAGCGATTCTCCCTCTGCGTGGAAAAATCTTGAATGTTGAACGGCAAAAGCACAACATTGCAAAGGTGTTCCAGAACCAAGAAATCCAAACAATGATTCGAGCTTTCGGCGCAGGAGTTGGAAACAATCCTGAAGATGAAGGCGGATTCAATCCTGAAAAGTTGCGCTACCATAAACTCATCATCATGACTGACGCTGACATTGACGGCGCTCACATTCGGACTTTGATGCTGACCTTCTTGTGGCGCTTTATGCGACCTGCAATTACCGGAGGTCACGTCTACATTGCGCAACCACCTCTCTACCAATTATCAAAAGGAAGGGTTAGCAAGTATGCCTTTTCGGATGAGGAACGTGATGCCATTATCGATGAATTACGTGGCGATAACCCCAATGTCAAGATTGGTGTACAACGTTACAAAGGTCTTGGTGAAATGAATCCGGAACAATTGTGGGAGACCACAATGGACCCAGCAACCCGTACAATGCTCAAAGTAACTGTCAAAGATGCTGAAGAAACCGATCGAATGTTTGAGATCCTCATGGGCGAGGATGTTCCAGACAGAAGGGCGTTTATTGAACGCCACGCTAAGGAGGTGACCAACCTTGACATCTGATGATATTGAAGAAAACCAAGAAGAGGAAGAAGTCGATGAAACGATTTCCACGGAAAACGTTCTGAACCACCCACTCACCGATGAAATGAAAACATCGTACATCAACTATGCAATGTCGGTCATTATTGGTCGTGCATTACCAGATGCCCGAGACGGTTTGAAGCCCGTTCACCGCCGTGTTCTCTACGGTATGTACGAAGGTGGCCACACCTCTGAAAAGAAATACAGTAAGTCTGCACGTTCCGTTGGTGAAGTCATGGGTAAGTATCACCCGCACGGCGATCAATCGATTTACGACACTATGGTTCGTATGGCACAAGAATTTTCACTGCGTTATCCTTTGATTGATGGCCAAGGAAACTTTGGTTCAATCGACGGTGACCCGCCTGCAGCAATGCGTTATACTGAAAGTCGCCTCGATAAAATCGCCAAGCATATGCTCGAAGATATCGATAAGAAAACAGTTGATTTCCAACCAAACTTCGATGACTCTGAGCAAGAACCGACCGTTCTCCCAGCTCGTTTACCGAACCTCCTCCTCAACGGGAGCGACGGTATTGCTGTTGGAATGGCGACTCGTATTCCCCCACATAATTTGACTGAAGTTGCTGGTGCAATTCACTTGCATGTAAGCCGTACTCTCGAGGAAGGCGAAGCGAACCGAGGCATGCCACAAATCTCTATAGATGAGTATATGGAGCACGTCAAAGGTCCTGATTTCCCAACGGGTGCATCCATTCACGGAATCGATGGAATCTATGACATGTATACCACTGGAAAGGGTAAATTCCATGTTCGTTCCAAGTGTGATGTTCACGATGATTCGAAAGGTAAGCGAATCATTATTCATGAGATCCCATATCAAGTCAAGAAAGCAGATATGCTTGTTCACATCGCTGAATTGGTAACCAAAGGTTCTATCATTGGTATTCGAGATATCCGAGATGAATCTTCGAAAGAAGGTATTCGTGTCGTTATTGAAGTCAAGAATAATGCCGACCCTCACGCTGTTTTGAATCAATTGTTCAAATCCAGCCGTCTCCAAGAATCATACTCTGCGAACATGATGGGTATTTTGGATGGACGACCAGTCCTCTTGACCCTCCCTGTTATGCTGCACACCTATGTGGCGCACCGTGAATTAATCATCGAACGTCGAGCCCAATTTGATTTGGATAAGGCACAGGCAAGAGCTCACATTCTCGAAGGTCTTCTTATCGCTCAAGACCGAATAGATGAGATTGTTGCAGTTGGTAAAGCCAGTTCCAGCCGTGAACAGTTCGAAGCAGTTCTACAAGGCAACGAAACAATGCCAGGTATTCCAGCCTTCAGTTTCACTGAAGCACAAGCCAAGGCTATCGCTGAACGCCGTCTCTACCAATTGAGCCGTTTAGATGTCGATAAGGTCCAGAATGAATTCCAAGAATTACAACTTCGAATCAGCGATTTGCAAGACATTATTGCTTCTCGAAAGCGTAGACTCAGCATCTTACTGGCTGAACTCGATGAGATGGTAGAACGCCATGGCGATGAACGCCGTTCGATCATCGACCCAATGCCGCTCTCCATGGATCGTGAAGATCTTATCGAAGAGCGAGCCATTGCTATTACCCTCAGTGAAGACAATTACATTCGCCACATGCCTGTGGAAATGTTCCGTGTCCAGAACCGTGGCGGTAAAGGACTCAAAGGTGTTGCAACCAAGAATGAAGATACACCTCAGTTGATTGTAACATGTTTCAGCAAAGACCGTTTGCTGATTTTCACCGATAAAGGTCGTGTGTATGGCCTCAAGGCATGGGAAACACCTCTTGCCAGCCGTCATGCCCGTGGTAGCCACATTCGTAACGTCATTGAAAAGATTCAGGATGATGAGAACATTGTCACAATCTTGCCAATTACTCGTGATCTACTTGAATCTCCAGACGGTCACTTCTTACTGTTCGCTACCCGACTCGGTCTCATCAAGAAAACAAAGCTCGAAGAATATGTCCGCATCAACCGAAATGGAAAGTATGCACTCCGCTTCAAGTTGGATGATGACAGTTTAGTCAATGTTCGAACAGGTACGAACGACTCAGCAGTCGTTATGATTTCAAGCACTGGTTTCGCCAGTCGCTTTGCTTGTTCCGATATCCGTTCCTCTGGCCGAGTTTCTGCCGGTGTGTATGGTATCAAGACCGGTAATCGAAAGAATGCCGATGGCGGACATGTCGTCGCTATGATGTCAACCGAGAATACCGATACGCAAATCCTGACGATTACTCGAAATGGAATGGCTAAGCGAAGTCGCTTAGGTACTTCAGAAAAGATACCTGACATGAACGCTGAAGGTGTCCAAAAGATCGATGCTGAAACAGGTGAAGGAAAGATGCGAACCGATGGTTACCGAAAGACCAAGCCTGGTGCTAAGGGTGCATATACAATGAATCTCGACCATGAAAGCGGTGATTACATCATCAGTGCTCGACAGATTCCGAATCTCGATGATAACGTGTTCTTATTGACTAAGAAAGGTATGATGATACGCATCAATGCTGGTCAAACAAAGGAAACCAAGAATAAAAAGTCAAAGGGAACTCGTGTAATGGAATTGAGGAATGCAAAGAAAACAGGCTTTGTAGACCACATTATTTTCGCTGCTCGTCTTCCTGCTGAATTGGTTGAAAACGACTCGATGGATGATGATTCTGAAGGCAATTCTGAAGAAGAGTGATCTTCTCCTCGGAGCGACGCCTTCAAACATGATTCCATACTGTGAGTGTCTGCACCGGCCCCCCTTGGCCGATGCGGTGATGTTTTATGGATGAGCGCTCATTGATTTATGACTGGAATACTGTGGAGTATGAACTCAACCGAAATCCCGCAAACCACCCCCATGGAGTCTGGTTTGATGATGAAACCCTTCGGGATGGATTGCAAAGTCCAAGTGCTCGTAATCCAACCATCGAGGAAAAAATAGAATTACTCACCTTCATGGAAAACCTTGGGATTCAGAAAGTCGACCTCGGTCTTCCAGGTGCTGGCCCTTATCATTTGGAACATATTGATGCAATGATGAATCACATCACTGAAAATGATTTCAAAATACGACCTGGTGCTGCAGTTCGAACACTCATGAACGATATTGAGCCCTTGGTTGAACTACAGGCCAAACACGGTACCCCAATCCAAGCGAGTGCTTTCTTAGGTACCAGTCCAATTCGCCAATATACAGAAGGATGGACCATCGAAAAACTTCTTTCAACCATGGAAAAAGCAGTTTCTTTTGCTGTTGACAATGATGTAAAGGTCATGTTCGTTACTGAAGATACTACTCGTTCAAAACCAGAGGATATCAAAATCATCTATCAACGGGCAATGGAATTGGGAGTTCGTCGTCTCTGCATCTGTGATACATGCGGTCATGTCACTCCAAACGGCGTCAAAAAATTGCTACAATTCATCGATGAAGAAGTAATCAAAGACGCAGGCTACAAGCGTTCTGAAATCGAAGTTAACTGGCACGGTCACCAAGACCGTGGTTTGGGTGTTGCCAACAATATAGCAGCAGTTGAAGCCGGTGCTGATGTGATTCACGGAACTGCGTTAGGTGTTGGAGAACGTGCGGGTAATGCTCCACTCGACCAAACGTTGGTCAATCTCAAACTCCTCGGAGTTATTGATAACGATCTTACGCAATTGGATGCCTACATGAAAAAGGCCAACGAATACATCGAAGTACCTCTTCCTCGTAACTATCCTGTCTTTGGAATGGATGCTTTTGAAACTGGAACTGGTGTTCACGCTTCTGCCGTGATTAAAGCCATGCGAAAAGGTGACAATTGGCTAGCAGACCGTGTTTATTCCGGTGTTCCTGCCGGAGATTTCGGTCTAAAGCAAGTCATTCGAATTGGGCATATGGCTGGACGTTCAAACATCATCTGGTGGCTTGAACAAAACGGCTACGAAACTTCAGATGACCTTGTATCTCATGTTTTCGAAGTGGCAAAAACCCAACAACGGAACATGGAAGACCAAGAAGTGAAGAATGTCGTCGATACTTTCCTTAACGCTTGATTAGGCCTCAGCCTCTTCTTCGTTATCGGTGAATGTATCGCCTTTTTCGACATTGACTTCTTTTGTTACTGTCCATTCTTGGTCAACAGTTCCGCCACTCCATTCTCCTTTAACGGCGACTTCATCAACATCAGTTTCTTCTCGCCAAACAGGTTCACTTTGTGAGCCACATACAATGAATTTACCGTTTTCATCAATTTGGTCATTCAACAAGTGGAGATGTTTTGAGATTGGTAAGAAATGACCTACGGGCATTCCGGCTGCAGTGAATGGGTTGGTTGCTGCTCCAATCACTAACCCATCTTCAGGTGCGACAACATCCACGGTAATTCCCGGAGTCCCAGGGTCTGAAATGGTGGCGATGACTTCACCTTCTCGCATAACGGAGCCTGCCGAGACAAACATGTCCAACAATCCACCTTCACCCGCACGCAGCCAATGTGAGCCACTTGCAAGTATTCGGAACCGTGGGCGGTGAGGATTACCATCGATCATACGCAGTGACCGAAGAACATTCAAAACACCATGCATAGCGACCTTGACTGCTTCATGGTCAAGCAGATTTGCTCCTCCACCTTCGTAGGTGATGACAGGTATATCCTGTTCTATGGCAGCTTTACGCAAAGAGCCAGACGGTGGTTTTGAATCGAGTATGATTTCAATTCCAAAGGCCTTTGCGAGAATGTTTGAACCAGCATGCGCCAAATTTGCACGAAGTTGTGGCATATTTGAGCGACCGATTCCAGCGCTGTGTAAATCAACAATAGCGTCGACATCAGAGAACAAATACTTCCAGGTTTGGGCAGCCACTCGCCGAGTAGTAGAACCTTTCATGTCACCAGGGAAATGTCGGTTCAAATCACGCCCATCAGGGAAATATCTTGATTTTGAACGGTATCCTGGTAAATTCACAATTGGTACAATCCGAATCGTCCCCGCCAACTGCATTGGGTCAAGGGGCTTTCCCGAATCAGTGAATGTGTTCGAAAGGAGATGCGTGCACGTTGAAGGGCCAGTCAATTCATCGCCATGTACACCACCAAGAATGGTGATGGTTGGTCCTGGACGAATACCATGGAGAATTGTGACCGGTATAGGCCAAGAGTCACCAAGGTCAGTTTCCAAAAGTGGTAGATGAATCGTACGCATTGTTCCTGGTTTGATGATTTTGCGATAGAAGCGAGTATTCGTCCATTTTGCGCTTCGGTCCCATTCTGGTCGGTCTTCCAATTTATGGGCAGCCATTGCTTCTTGAATGGCATTTCTTCGACGTTTTGATAATTCATGAGCAACACGAATCTTGGACTTTGTCCGTGGTTTCTTTGCTGCCATGGTTACGGCAGCGAACACCACTCAATAAGAATGCGTATATTCACAAACAAACAAGCAAAGAAAACAAGTGCTTACAGGTGAGCCCAAGGGTATGGAAGAAGTCGGTGTTCAACGTCAATACGCTCCAAGTTCAATCTGTTTTGGTTGTGGTCCAGCGAATCAACAAGGTTTGCAAATCAACAGTATACGTATCGAAAACGGACTTTCAATGGAATACCTTCCTGAACATCATCACCAAGCCTTTCCCGGTATGATTAACGGTGGAATAATTGGCACTCTTCTGGATTGTCATGGAAATTGGACCGCTGCCATCGCACTCATGGATGCACAAGGACTCGAAGAACCACCTTGTACAGTAACTGCCTCATATTCGGTTCAATTACGCCGACCCACACCAATCGACGTCCCTCTCAAAGTTACCAGCCAAATCAAAGAATTGAGTGGTGATCGAGTTGAAGTCGAATTACTATTGGAAGCTAACGGCAAGGTCTGTGCAACAGGAAGTGGCCTGTTTGTAGCGGTGAAAGAGGGGCATCCTGCCTATCACCGATGGAGTTGAATCTGCCAATGGCAAAACCAAGTAAAGAACAGATTCTTCTGTTAGATGAGTTGCGAGACTTCGTCATTGAAGTCATGCGAGATATGCCAGCATGGGTTGATGCAGAGGTTGAGCGTTTACGCTCAATACCTTTGGGTGTTCTGCGAAGAAATGCGACACAACGTCATGGTGTCACTCGTTGGAAACGGGGCGTAGACCTTCATTCACTGCAACCGGAAGACGTCGAAGTGATTGATATTCATCCCAAAATGTTGAACCCAAATTGGAAGGCATATTCTGCTTTTGTCTTACATCATGAGTATATTCATGCGCTAGGATTACGTGCACACAATACCCTTTTCAGACAACTTGAGGCGGCTTGGCCGGGTCGAACAGCAGGAGAGCAGGGCATTCAATTTACGGAACATCTTCGTTTAGAAAAAGCGACTTGGCTGTGGTGTTGTCCTGATTGTCAGCAACAATTCCCAAGACAAAAACCTTCACGCAGACGATATCGATGTCGAAAATGCAATACGATTCTTCTTGACAAAAAAATCTCCACATTGGCTTAGCATTAAACCATTGAATTGAAGGAAGATGATGGCTACGGCGTTTTATGGGCTGTCATCAAGTTGGTGAACAACGACCGTTACGCCCATTGCTGCTTCTTCTAAGTACACTGCTGTTCTCTCTTCTTATGCCGGCAGTTCAAGCCAATTTGAACGATTCAACAGACGGTGGAGAGCTCTTTTTATCCTGTATACAAGATGATGAATGCTATTTGACTTCTGTTGCCAGTGGTGAAGAAATAATTTCCAATACCATCTTCGCATCACCTGCGCAACCTGATACAATTACGCTTGAATTTGAAATGGAACCGCAACAAAAAGAAGTGGCTCTCCTCCCGAGTATTCTGGCTTCGATGGAAATCGATTTGCGTTTTACCGGTGAAGTTTCAGGTGCCAATAAGCCGGAACTTGAAATTTCATTGATTCTTGGTTCTACAGTGACTACATGGGACTTTCAGGCAGAAATCATACCGATAGGGGGCACCTCTAATCCCTATACTTTGGAAAATGAAGAACTCAATCTAAATGGAGACCGATTACTATGGCCGGAAGACACCGTACGATTACGACTGACATTTGTTCTCGATCGGCCAGGGACATGGGAATTACACCTCCGAGGAGCCTCTTTCTTGAATTTAGACATCCCGTGGTCCGAAGATGTCGATTCACGTAACACAGACGAGCCATCAAGTGACCTCGAACCACGGTCGACTGATTTTGAAACAATTCACTATGGTGCCTTACTCGAAAATGATCGAGATTGCTGGACTTTTGAAGTTGGAGAACATGAATTGATAAACATCTACTTAGAATGGGAAAGCGTTCCAA
>Ga0308019_10001110_pt1 | contig 16575 bp, 16 predicted proteins | sample Neamet284_FD_203135 | JGI IMG/M metagenome (GOLD analysis project Ga0308019, IMG submission 203135) | Marine microbial communities from water near the shore, Antarctic Ocean - #284 | ecosystem: Environmental > Aquatic > Marine > Unclassified | place: Southern Ocean | collected 2014-10-01 | reverse complement strand
GCCACCACCAAACTTTCGTTCATAGAATTCACCTTGAATCACTGCAGCGACAATAAGGATTGAAAGCGTAGTGAAATAGAACAAGTTTCCTTCATCAAAGAACATTTCAGCAAGATTCTCCTGACGTTCGGCTTCTACAGCTTCAGGGTCTTCTTCAGCTACGAATAATGCATCATAATCGCCAACACTAATTGTTCGCAGTGTCAAGTTCTCATCATTATCATTGGTGGTTGTACCAGGTGAACTGATAGAAAATGAAGCGATGTTCCATGTATCTCCAGCATCAAAGTCACCGTTACCATTGACTGCATTACCAACCAATTGGAACGGGATAATGCCAACATCAGAACTTGGAGCCGTCCAAACGATGACCCAGTTATTTCCAATTGCGGATTGTGAAAGTGCACCGGTTTCATCAGCGACAGTCCTTGCACCTTCTCCAGGAGTGAGGGTTCCTTTGTTATAGTCCCAAATCATGAAACCGCCTTCAGAATTAGAGGCATGTTGGAGTGAAATAGTCATATTGTAGGATTGATCAAGGGTATATGCTCGTGGAACACCCGAAATAGAAACGACTACAGAATCTGATGGTGCACCGCCTCCATGGCAACTGCATCCAGTTTCTACAACGAGATTATCACCGCTCTTCCATGGTGGCCCACCTGGCATTGCCAAAGCAGGGGCAATCAAGAGGAGTGCCATCAATCCAAATACCAACAATCGAGAGTTGCGTGAAAGCATAGTCGCACCTAATCCTTTGCACCTGTGGCCGCCCTTTGAACGTTCCTTTCCTCATGCCCCCTCGCGGAGCATGAACAAAGCAAAATCTTCCGAGTTCAAATCTCTTTTATTGCACTGTTCAATTGTGACATCATTGCTTTGCCATCACCGAACAGCATCATGGTCTTATCCATGTAGAACAAATCATTGTCGACACCAGCATACCCAACGGAGAGTGAACGCTTGATGATGACCACAGTTCGAGCCATGTCCGCATCGATGATTGGCATACCAGCCAGAGGCCCTTCGCCACTACGAGCGGCAGGATTGGTCGTATCATTTGCACCGATGACTACAGCGACATCACAATCTGGGAATTCACTGTTAATCTCGTCCATTTCAATCAATTGCTCATATGGAACACTTGCTTCTGCAAGTAAGACATTCATGTGGCCTGGCATTCGACCAGCAACAGGGTGGATTGCATACTTGACTTCAGTACCGAATTTTTCAGTAATCAAATCTGCAAATTCTTTGACCTGATGTTGGCATTGAGATACAGCCATTCCATATCCAGGGACGATGATGACTTTCTGTGCACCATCGATCATCATGGCGACTTCATCAGCATCAGATCCAACCTTTGTTCGAGTGAGTGAAACTTTCTCGCCACTGCCTCCGAAGGATTTGAACAGGACATCCAAGAGCGTTCGATTCATTGCTTTGCACATGATGAAGGTGAGAATAAGTCCAGATGCGCCAACCAGTGAACCAGCAATGATGAGCACTGAGTTTCCAATAATAAATCCGGTAAATGCTGCTGCAATTCCTGATAATGAGTTGAGTAGAGATACAACAACTGGCATATCAGCCCCACCAATTGGTAGAACAAGGATAATTCCAAGAGCACATGAGATGCCAATGATACCCCACATGTAGCAGGTATTGGTTGGGTCTCCAATACTGAGGTAAATCAAGACAGCGACGGCCAACATCAAAATTATTTTGACTGGGTTGAGCCAAGTAGGACCCCAGGTTGGTGTCTTAATCCATTTTCCAAAGACACTGATACCACCTTTAAGTTTGTACATTGCGAGCATTGAGCCGGTGAGCGTCATCCAGCCAACTAAGGCGGAAAGTCCTGCTGCAACCATTGTGACCGTTAATTCTAATCCAACAGGAATAGTTTCAGCATTTTCGAGATACTTCCAGATTTCTGAAAGAGCAACAAGAGCAGATGCTGCTCCGCCAAATCCATTGAACATTGCCACTAATTCTGGCATTCCAGTCATTTCGACTCTGACTGCGAGCCAATATCCAATCAGTGAACCAATGACTAAACCAGCACCGATGAGTACCCATTGCGCTCCACCTTCGAGTTGCATATCGAGGATGGTCGTGATCACAGCAACAAGCATGCCCATTGCACCAAGTTGATTACCAAATGGAGCAGTCCGTGGATGGCCTAACTTTTTGAGTCCTGAAATAAACAGGATGGCAGAGAGTAAATATCCAATTGAAACCCAATCTTCCATCTTAAGCACCTCTGCGCTTCTTTCCAGCAATCATATTGAGCATACGATTTGTAACAGCAAATCCGCCAACGACGTTAATCATTGCAAGAACGACTGCGACAAATGCAAGAATTCCTGAAACAGCAGTTTGTTGAGCATCATAAGCCACATTTGCACCAATCAATGCACCGATTATACTAATTCCAGAGATTGCATTTGCTCCACTCATTAGAGGAGTGTGCAGTGTAGCAGGGACTTTGGTAATGAGTTCAAACCCGAGGAAAATGGCAAGTATGAAGAGTGTAACGTATCCGATTAAATCTTCTGGCATCATTACTATATCTGCAGTCATTTGAGTACACCTCCGAGGCGTGTTTGTTTTGGATGTAAAACACCATCGTGGCAAAGAAGAACTCCACCCATGCCGTTGACATAGAAATCAGAACCTTCAGGCGCACCGACTAAGACATCGTCATCTTCACTGATGACAAGTTCACCCTCTTTCACAAGAGATGTGATGAATGTGGTCAAGTTGTTTGAATACAACATACTGGAAGTTGTTGCAAGTGTCCCAGGTAGATTTGAGGTTCCAACAATTATCACTCCGTTTTCAGTTGTAATGACTTCTCCGGCCACTGTATCTTCGCAGTTTCCCCCAACATCAGCATTCATGTCGACGACAACTGCGCCGGGCTTGAAGTTGAGAATCGCACTTGAAGGAACTGTAATTGGTGCCGGCCGTCCGAAGATTCGTGCAGTTGTGACAATGATGTCAGCATCTGCAGCAACTCCACATACAGTGTCGTTGACTTTTTGAATAAACTCAGGAGTCAATGGCTTTGCATATCCCGATTCATCTTCGAAATCATCCATGCCATCAACTTCAATGAATCGTCCACCTACGGATTCAATTTGCTCAGCAGCAGACTTTCGAACATCAGATGCATAGACAATTGCTCCAAGGCGCTTAGCAGTTGCAATGGCCTGAAGACCAGCAACTCCACTTCCCATAATTACGACCTTTGCTGGTCGAATCGTTCCAGCTGATGTGGTCATCATTGGAATTCCTCTTGCGACATGTGCAGCACCGAGAAGAACTGCTTTGTAACCTGCAAGATTGTCTTGACTTGAATTGACATCCATTGATTGAGCTCGAGAAAGTCTTCGAGGAATCATGTCCATCGAAAGGAGAGTAATACCCGCATCGATACACGATTGAACATGCTCAGGATTACGGAATGGGTCCGCGACACAGGCAATTCGAGCGCCCTTAGCGATGCCATCAATACCAGGGAATCGGATCGAGATGATTGTTTCGCATGACAATACTTCTTCTCGGGTAGTAATTTTTGCTCCAGCAGATACATAGTCAGCATCCAAGTTATTCGATGCTTTGCCAGCACCCTTTTCGACGAATACTTCAAAGCCAGCTTTCAACAATTTCTTCATACTTGAAGGAGCAATAGCCACTCGTGTTTCGCCGACAGGTTCCATAGGTACTCCAAGTTTCATACAACGTCCTCGAGTCCCCTTGGCCAAAAATACGACGGGGGATGTTCTTGGCACTAAGAGGAGGTTCTTAGAGGAGACGCTTCGAAGTTGTCAATTGATGAGACGAAAAATGATTATTTCAATCGATTTCATATTTTTACTGAAGGCAAACAACCATGTTGCTTATTGATGGTCGGGTATTGGGGGGTTTGAAGAGGAATTTACTATGAGCAGTCATCGAAGAAAAATCGCCGTTATAGGGGCCGGAAATGTTGGTGCTACATGCGCATTCGTTCTTGCACAAATGAAAATTGCAGATATTGTATTGTTGGATATCTATGAAGGATTTGCCAAGGGTAAGGCCCTTGATATGTCACAGAATGGTCAAGTCCTCAATTACAATGGAACGATTACTGGAACTTCAGATTACAAGGATATTGCGGGTGCTAGCGTTGTTGTAGTCACCTCAGGATTCCCTCGACAACCAGGGATGACACGAGAAGATTTGATTGCTAAGAATGCTGGAATTGTCAAACAAGTTGGTGAAGGAATTCGCGACCATGCTCCGGATTCGACCATTGTAATGGTTACCAATCCTCTCGACCTAATGACCTATCATATGCAAAAAGTCACTGGATTCCCAGCCAACCGCGTTTGCGGCCAAGCAGGTGTCTTGGACAGTGCGCGTATGACTCATTTTGTCGCCCAAGCAGTTGGATGCTCAGAAGAAGATGTTCAAGCAATGGTCTTGGGCGGTCATGGAGATACAATGGTCCCACTTCCTCGATTTACTACCGTTGGCGGTATTTCGATTACTCATTTGCTCGATGAAAAAACTATTGATGATATCTGCAAGCGTACTGCTGCCGGTGGTGGAGAAATTGTCAAACTCCTTGAACGTGGTTCTGCATTCTATGCGCCTGGTTCAGCAGCCGCTGTAATGGCCGAAGCGATTTTGAACGATAGAAAGCGTTTGATTCCTGCCTCTGCCTATCTTACGGGTCAATACGGTCTTGAAGATGTATATATCGGGGTTCCCGTCATTCTTGGAGCAAACGGAATTGAACGTATTTTGGAATTAGAATTGTCCGAAGGCGAACTTGAATCACTTCAAGGTTCAGGAAATTTTTACAAATCTCAATTAAAAGAATTACTTGGCTACTGACTTGATTCTCGTACGATTGCAAGGGAATCGTTTTCCCCATGTGTTGTAATGAATTTCGAATCGACAGATCCATTTTTCACACGTACAAGTTTTTTCCCTTGCCTGCCTCGTGAAATCATTCGAGCAAGTACTTCTTGACCGATGTAACATCCCTTTGCAGGATGAACAAGTTGACTTAAGCCTACAGAAAGTGGGTGATTGTTCTTAGTTATTTCAAAACCATTCCACGGTATTTCGTTAGCAATTCTCCATTCATGAAATGAATCTATGTCATCGGAACAGATGCATTCAATATTGAGGGAAGCGATGAGGAGTGAATACTTTTCATTGATGTAGCCGTGTGTAATTCCATTTACTGATTCAAATTGGCCCACTGGGGTATTTGAAACGCCATATTCGATGCAAAAAATATTTTGCGATGTGACGTCAACAATCGACACATCCTGATTGAGGATGCGTGGGGTCACATGTTGAAGTAAGGATTCAAGCTGAGATGAATGAGTTTGTACTGCAAGAAATCCACCCATATGGAAGACTGTTGCAAGGTCGACAATTTTTGCCTGTGTTGTAGTGAACACAGTTTGTCGAACCTCTCCTTGAATCATATCAAGTACTTTATTTGACGAGAGACCGTCAATAAATTGCAATGCATCTGAGCCTCTCCAAACTGTCAAAGCGGCATTATCGTAAGCCACTCGAGGCATAGTCCAACCTCAAGCGAATGATTCGCCGCATCCACATGAGGATTCAGCATTTGGATTGACTATTTTGAATCCTCCACCCATTAGGCGGTCTACGTAATCGATTTCTATACCATCAAGGAGATGGCTTGAAGCGTTTGGAACCAATACACGGAATCCATTGACTGTCACTTCTTGACAACTTTGGTCGGTATCATCAACGATCTGCAAGTCATACATATAACCAGAGCAACCACCAGATAATACGCCGACTAAAAGCCCCATAGAACGGTCATCGCCAAATGCATCAACGAGCATTTCTTGTGCCTTTGTGGAGATAGTTAAGTTAACATTGACCACTTCAGGAGTCATGACTTGCACAGGGTCAGAAGTTTCGCATGTACCGCAGTCCATGAACCATCGAAGCACTACTTCTCTATGAACCTGTTCTTTAATTCAGAACATTTCTGATGTTCATCTGCGCTTATTTTTACGTTCAGCTTCCTTGAGAAGAATGCCACAACGACGTATTTGTTCTTTGGAACGTTTTATTTCTTCGGGTTCAAGTCCTCGAGGTATTGATTGCTCAAAACATTTCATGGCGTCTGGATAGCGCTCCATTTCAGCATACGCGCTGCCCATATTGTACAGCGTTTTCCCACGAACTTCTGCAGGTCGTATAAGCATGGCTTGATGATATGCTTCGACACATCTCGGGTATTCTTCAAGATAATAATATGCGTTTCCACGACCATTGAGGATTCGAATGATCATATCATCATTACCAGCAAATGAGGGTAGTGCTCGGTCAAAACATGAAAGCGCTTCTCTAAACTTACCAGCTTCAATTAACCCATTACCTTGGTTATACCACGCAACATCTTGATTTGCAACAGAACTTGAATTAACTTCAGTATTGACTGGGGCAGATGCCAATTGTTGCGCTTCAAGAGCAGCTTTGGTCAGGTCAAATGCAGGCTGAGTTGGTTGTTCAACCGGCAAGGGTTGTTGTTGTTGACGTTCAACGAGTGCTTGTGCTGATTCAATAAGCAGTGAATTGGCAGGTTCGACTGTTGCTTGAACCACTTCTTCAGCCTGTGGTTCAGGTTGAGCCAGCAATCCAAGTGCATTCATGTAATAATCGGCCTGTGACTCTTGTTGGTCGACTGCTACCTCATTAGGCTGAGATTGAGGGGGTTCAACAAATGCCTGTTCAACAGGGGCAGGAGCAACGGCTTCAATTGGATTGTTTCCACTGATTTGGTCAGCCTTACGATGGCATTTCTGGGCAGTTTCTAGATCTCCTGCTGCTTCAAGTGAACGGGCAAGCCCTCTCCAAATGTATGGGTTTTGTCCGTCCAGTTTTATCATTGATTTCCAAATGGTTACTGCTTGAACATCATTCTTGGCAGCAGTATAGGCACGAGCATGGAATTCAGTTTCGCCAACCCCCAAGTATTCAAGAGCTTCTTGAGCCAAATGTGGCCCTTCTGGGAGCGTTGGTGGGAGTCCTTGTGCAGATTCTAATACATCCGCCTCACCTTCGGCTAATTCAATAAGGATACGAATAAAGTCTGCTCGGGCAGGATTATTTGGTTCAATTTGAAGGACAATTCGGGTTGAGTTGAGGTAGTTTTCGACATCTCCAGTTTGATTGCAGAGTTGGCTACACTTGAGCGCTGCTTTCAAATAATCTGCTTGAACATTCATTGCCTTCATATAGCATTCAATTGCACGAGAATCATTACCTTTCCGTTGATATATTGAACCTAAGTTGAACCATCCAGATCCTTGATTCGGGTCAAGTGATTGAGCATGTTCAAGGGCAGAGATGGCGTGGTCATCGAGTTCAAGTCGAGCCATTGCTCCACCAGCGATTCTCCATGCCCCTGCGTGTTCCGATGCAATTGTTTTCAGATGCGGACTAAGCAATTCCAGCGCTTTCTTCGCTTCACCAGTACGAATCATGTTCGTCGCTTGCTCGACTAAATCATCCAATATGATTGGTGTTTCAATCGGTTGTTGAATGACGGGTTGAGATTGCAGGATGACTGGCTCCTCTATGGCGGGTTGAGGTTGTAGGATGACTGGCTCTTCAACTCGTTCAATTACCTGTTGAATTTCCTGTGTGGCTGCAACAACTTCAGCAGCAGATTTGAGTTCTTGGTATTCGAGGTGGTCATTTCCATCACCGTCATGATGGATCGCTTCTGCGAGTACTGCCTCAACATTTGTCACCCCTACTTCTTTCATAACTTCAACAACTTGCTGATTGTCATAGGTTTGTGTTGGTGATTGCAGTGGCATGGCTTCAAGTGGAATGTTTTCATCACTTTCAGAGCATCTGTTTTTGACATCGAGTAACAATGGATGACCAGGGAAGAAATGTAATGCACGGACTGCCATTTTGTAGGCAGCAGAATAATCACCAATTCTTTCGAGTAGAGTCGCAATGTTGGCAGTTGCAGGAGCATTATCTGGGTTGATGTCTAGACAGATCTGGAATGCTTGACGTGCACCACGTGCATCTTGTTCAGCTTCGAGTAAAACACCACGATTAAACCATGCCATGTCGCATGATGGGTCCAATGCAATTGCTTTATTGAAGGCGGTAAGTGCTCCTTTTGAATCATTTTTCCGAGAACATTCCTCACCGAGTTGAAGTAAAAAACCAACAGAGTTTTCATCGTTGGTATCAACCTCAACATTGTTGCTCTGTCCAAGAGTTGAAATCCATTCATTTGCTGCATTATGAAGTTCTTCTTCTCGCAAGTAATTGTTTCCATCTTCATCCATTGAATGAGCAAAGGTTAGAAAACCGTCGCGGTCCGATATTGAATGTTGCTTAAGAATACGCTCGAGGACCTTCTCCGAATACCCTAGCGGTTTTACTTCGACCTGTTCAACAACTTCCCCTAATCCTGCTGAACGAAGTGCTGCGGCCATAGATTCGGCAACAGCGTCAGAAACGGCATTCGAATCTGAGGGGTTTGGATTCTCTGCACCGGTTCCGTTCATCGTGTCACCAATCCAAAGCGGTTACGCGACCGGCATAAGCATTGCTTCTCTTTGTTCTACCAAAATACACACTATATTCAAATGCCGCCGACTAAAGTCGACATTATGACACAGACACCGCTTCGTATACTCGGACTCTCAGGTGAGTATCGCGCAACATCAAAAAGTGGAATGATGGTGAATCTTGCACTGTCTTATGCAGAATCAAAAGGCGCAGAAATATTGTTTTGGGACTGTGCAGAAAAGCCTCTTCCATTTGTTGGAGAAGATGGGTGCTGGGATGATTCTAATGTCAAGGAATTTCAAACACTTGCTTCATCTTGTGATGCATTCTTGGTCTGCTCTCCCGAATACCATGGGACCATGTCAGGTGTAATGAAAAACACATTTGATTGGCTTTATGATAAGCACATTGGAGGTAAGGCTTTTGGACTCATGTGTACACTTGGAGGTATGCAAAATTCGAATACTCTCAACCATATGCGCATTATGCTTCGTTGGTTGCATGCCTGGCCTGTACCGGAACAATTGGCTGTCGGTCATGTAAAAGAGGCGTTTGATGAAGGCGGAAATTTAACAGATGACGAGATTACGAATCGTCTTCACGCTTTGGTCGATTCAGTAATGAATCTGTCCTCCCTCTTTGCATCTCAGCGTGAGTGAGTTCGATGGCAGATCAACGCCCATCCTTCGATGATGAATACGGCGGCCGATATCTTCTGGTTGAACCAGGTGATTTTTTAATGGGTGACGATAAGGGTACTCGTTCAGAACAACCCTCACATCATGTCAGTATCACTGAGCCCTTTTTTTGTGGTGAACGTCCAGTGACTCAGGCACATTGGCAGACTATTATGGGCAACAACCCTTCAGCATTTATTGATGGCTGGGCAGCAGGACTTCGACCAGTTGAACAAGTTTCTTGGAATGAAGTTCAAGACTTCCTTACTCAATTCAATCTACTTGATCATGCTACTGAGCGTCTCGGTGTACGTGGTCTTTGGCGATTACCTTCGGAAGCAGAGTGGGAATTCCTCGCTCGAGCCAACACAAAAACTCGTTGGGCTTTTGGTAACAGAGATGGAGATTTAAGCGACCACGGTTGGCATGCGGGTAATTCTGGAGCAAGTACACGCGAAGTTGGTCAGAAAAAGCCCAACCCTTGGGGTTTTTTGGACTTACACGGGCAAGTTTCGGAATGGTGTGAGGACTCCTTTGAACCGAATTACGAATCCCATGAAGGAGTTCAATCCCCGGTACAAGGAACTTCACAACGACGTGTTCACCGTGGCGGCTCATGGTTTACTGAATCCGACTCAACTCGATGTTCATCAAGGGGCTCTGCACTGATGAATCATCACAGTGACGGAATTGGTTTCCGTTTGGTTTGGCAACCACTTTAAGTCAAAGATTTGAGGCTGAATTATGGCAGTTCTCTATCATAACCCACGTTGTTCTAAATCACGACAAGCAGTTGAATTATGCGAAGCATCTTCTCTTGATATCGATATTCATTTGTATCTTAAATCACCACTCGACTATGACACTTTACATTCTCTCTTATCTCGTCTTGAAGGGAACATAAGTTCGGCAATACGATGGTCTGATCAGGCGTTCAAAGAAATTGATACGCCTAATATCGATCGGACAAATATTGATTCAATAGCGCGCTTTCTATCTGAAAACGGTAATTTAATGCAACGGCCTTGGTTTGATAATGGTAATTCTACTCGGATTGGGCGTCCTGTTGATTGTCTTGTTGATTTGCTTTAATGAAATGTTCCTCAGCACTTGTTCGCGGTTCAATATCATAGCCACTTTCCTCATCAATTGCCCCGAGTGTCTGGTGTGCTGGAGTTTGATTTGGACCAATATTCCATTTAAGAGTAAAACTTTGACCGAGGCATGTCATTAGATTTCGTGACCGAAGCGCATCAATACCAGCTGCGGTCCGATCTACGGCAGGTGCAATGTTTTCATTGAATAATTCATCCATTGCTACACATATCGATTGAAAACTCCTTGACCCATCACAGAGTTCCCAAAGAGTACTGTTCATCGTGTCAAGTGGTCTGCGAACTTCTCTTGGAGCGCGGAATAATCTTGCCAATAATCGTTCAAAGCGTGTAAAGCGCTTTTCTATACGAAGGACAATATTTTTGCCTGTATTACCATCTTCTTCGATATGTGGTCCAATTTCACCCACTCGAGCCCACCATACTGGCAAACGACAAGGGTATGTACCTGAATACTGGTGATTATCCGCATCTGCGAGTTCCATGTTCAAGCCTCAAAATTGGGTGAATGTCCATATCACCATGACAGACATGGAAGCAACACCTGTGAATGCCACAATTCGTGTCGCCTCCACACGTTCAGTAAAATTCCTCAGAAACCATGTCCCAACACCGCAAACAGCAATGAGCAGCCATAGCAAATACCACGCGGGTGGGTATGCCATAGATTCCATGCTTCAGGCCTCTTGAATCGGGTACCTTACTTTTTCGTATCGAGATATTGCTGGCCATAGTGCTGCCACTGTTCACCAGTCCAACCATGAGGGAGGCCACCGGGGGGTAATTGAGGGCCAGTTTGAACGGGAATCATTGGTATTACAGAGTGTGTTTGCTGTGCAGTTGGTGTTACGGGAATGTTTGACACGGGAGGGCCATTCGATGTCACAGGTGGTCCACTTTGTGTTCGTTCGAGTAGAGGTTCCAAATACTTCGGTTCATCGGATTCAGTGTCATAGCGCCGTTTTCTCAAAAGCAATGTCATTAGAACAGCAACAAAAAGAACTCCAGCAATGGATGTAGCAATGAATTCAGTACTCATTCCGAAACTATCTGAATCAACACTGTTGAAACTAAAAGAACGGCTGCCAGTCCAAATGTGCACACCATCTATTGATTCAATTGTAATTTTTATTTCGCCATCAGATGTTCCTCCAAGGCGATGTAATTCACACACCATATCAGTATATTGAGGAGTTATATGGCCAGAATCATGTTCGAGTAATTGCCCAGATTGGTTCATCAATATCCCTTGGCACACAGTTTGCCATTGTTCTGGTTGTTCAACAGTTATCAGATACTGTTCTGGCTGTGTCGAAGAAGAGGTGACATTTATCCAGAACGGTGCAGGAATCCCTGTTGTGAATGTTTGTTCCGATTGAAGGCTAATTTCAGTATCCATCTTGCGCTGTTTGTCAACAAGAATCAAAAAGTCATGCTCTAATTCGTAAGGACTGAAGTAAGAATCCGTTCCAGCGATCACATCAAAAGAGACCACGATACGAGTATTAAGAGGGATGTCTTCAGGAAGAATGATTTCGACAATAACCATCATTTCTTGACCAGCACCCATCTTAAAGATATTATCGTGGTCAAATGGGTATGATGCTCCAGAAGTACCGACACTTAGGAATGCGATTAATTCCGGATTCGGTGGTGATGCTGATACTGAGGCAATAATGATAAAATTTTCATCGATTGCATTTCCAATATTTTTAACTGTGATGTTCACAGAAGCAGTCCCACCAACACTCGCAGTCGTTTCGCTAATATTTGCTATCAGTTCCGGTATTCGAACCGTTGCCGTTATTGATTCAAAAGAAATACTGTTATCAGTGACTTGAAGGTCTTCAAGACCATCACTGTTTTCAACTGTAAATTCGATGGAATGGATTTCACCTGCTTTTTCAGCACTTGGTAGAAGTATCCATACTTCGATATCAACCACATCTTCATTATCATATGGAGCTGAAAGATCAATTGCACCAGAGTGATTTGAATCATTAATTCTCATCCACCAATCCCAAGTATCTGGAATTGAATTGCTTGTGAGTGACGCGGAAACATGACCGTTGCCATTGTTTTCAATTTCAAGGAGCAACATCGCAGGTACACCAGGAGTTAATCGGTGTGGTGATTCAATGAGTCGTAATTCAAGGTTACTCACTGTATTCACTACAATCCCATCATAAGGCAAACCTTGGAACACCATTCCGCTTCTTGATGATGTAACCACGGGCGTTATTACCGGTGCCATATCACCTGCTTGTCCATTGGATGGCGAAGTGATGTCGATGCTGAAGGATGTCGATGATTCACCATTAATAACAGCGTTGTTGAGCGTTGGTAGTTCAATTAACCATTGACTACCTAGGTCATAGAGAACTGATACCGAAAAGATGTCTTGTCGAGTTGCATTGTTCCAAATTATGAATTCGATGGAGAGAGTTTCTCCAGCATCAATCGTCAAATCTTTTTGCATTTGAAATGCTGAAATTCCGATGGTAGCATTGCTAATCATCGAAGCAGAGACGTCAATACTACGTGTATGGCTTCGGACAGAATTATTTTGTGATATGGCTGTCAAAGAAAAACTGAACTTGGAATCAGGAATCGCATCAGGCGGTATAGTAACACTGAACTCAACTTCTACAGGCGAGTCTGTACGCACAAGTACACTCGATTCTTGAGTCCACGCCAAATTGACATCCCAATTTGAAGGTAATGTTGAGCGGTCAATTGTTAAATCAAATACATCTGTAGCATCACCTAAGTTTTGTATTTCAATTGAAAAATAACATGTATTCCCTGGAGGGCAAGAAGGAGTAATTTCAGGTTTTACGATATATGGCTCTCTATCCGGGACAACTTGAAATTGCATCGGAAGTGTCGTGTTAACTTCAGAATATTGACTCGATATTCCCTTGAATGTCATTTGATGCAGACCAGTAGTTGCATTGAGGTCCGGTTGAATTTTTATATCGATGAATTTTGATTCACCAGGTGCCAAGAGCACTCCAGTTTGTGTATTGATTGAAACTCCATTTACTTGAGTAAAATAACTAGCCCAACCGACAGGTAAACCGATCACTTCAGGCAATACCGAATCTGAGATGTTGCCATCATTGGTAATTTCCACTCGAACAGTACCCCATTGACCGGGAACTGACCCTATAGTCGAAATTCCATTTGAAGAAAGTGCATATTCATCCTGTCGAACTTTTTGGTCGTAGACAAAGACGAGTTCATCGAAGAAATAGCCAATATCGGTCGTTGAAGAATCGGATTCAAACAGGAACCGGAATTGAGTTTGACTATGAAAATGCTCAATTGGAGTCGGGATTAGTGGCGAAGTTGCACCACCGTTGTTGACAGAAAAAGTTTGGTAATCTTGCCCATCATCAAAATTTTGATCAATTGAACTACTTATGCTACCTAACTGAAACCAAGTCCCCATTTCTGTAAGGACTTGTATTTTCAAAATATCTCCAGATGCTACACTTCCAGTATAAAAGAAACTCAATCCATTTGTCCGTGTAGGATTTGATACAGCATCGGACATATCCATGACCGGAGTAACCAAAGATGTAGCAAGGTTATTGGTATAACTTGAAGATTTACCATTGCCCGCATGGCAACTGCTACCCATCGAAAGGGAAGTATCGGTACTCATGCCCCACTGAGTCCCAGCAGTCCAACCAGCGAGATTATCGCAATTGAAGTAACTGCTTGCTACTGTAAGACTTCCAGTTCGTTCATTATTTTGAGCATTATCATCGAGTACAGTTGAAGTAGCACGAATGACTAATGTATGGTTGCCAGCATATGTGGGAGTAAATACTTTGGAAACCGAATTAGAGTTCCCCCCATTTAGTGCCCCCAACTGGACCGTTTCATTGACCATTTCAAATAAAGTGTATTCATTGTGAAGGACTTTGATATTGACATCTATTGTTCCTGATGTAGATGTTCCAATATTTTCCACCATGACATCCACTTGTATGGGAATATCCACTACAGCATCAACAACATAGAGCATTGCAGGCCGGTTAAATCCAGGGACCGGATAGTTTGAAGAAAACATTCGGTATTGTTCTTCATCACCCGGAGTGGTATAGGAGAACGAAACATCGGTAATGGTCACATCGACTCCAGTCGCACGAGCAGACGTGGATTTGTGAGATGGATTTGTCATTTCTACCCCATGGGGTGCAGGGATACTGCCCCCGACCAAGAGACTCAAAATGAGGAATGCTACGAACTTCTTCATGACGCTCATTGCGCCACATGCCATCAATCTATATGAGGCAATTGGGGAAATAGAATTCTGTTCTTATTCAATCGATGCTTTCACGAGGCTTTCTGATTCTTCCAATTTCACCTTATCTTTATTTTCCTTCGCTTTTGAAGCAAAGTACACTGTGAATGATGGTATGAGGACCATCGCAAAGCATCCAATTACTGCTGCAAGAGCCCAAAAGAATTCAGTAGCCGCATCAACCGAAAATACTGCAATTGATTCGAATTCTTCATTTACACTTGTGAGACTTATTTCTGGAAGAGTAGACCTGTTGCCTTCTTCAACAATCTCTACACGAAGATTCGAAGAGCCGTGTTCATATTCGATTAATTCCTTGGCTTTCGAAGTTGCTTCTGCGAGATCTGAGCCGTAAACCGTCCCGTTATTTCTCCGCGCAGGGTCATAGGATGTTAACGCATGAATCTCAATCGAACCACCGTCTGGAGATTCGACTTCATGACTTGTATTCTTTTGGCAATGCGCAGCACAACTGAATGATTGGTCTGATTCAACGCCAAGGAGCCGATGGCTGTACAATCCGGCTGAATTGATTAAGCTCACTTTTGAATTCGACGAAAGTTCGTCAGCGGAAAGATGAACCCAGGTGAGATTTGAACTGTCAGCAGGTATGTCCCACACCCATGTAGTCGTGTTTGAGGAGTTTTGATAAATGCGGATGGGCTCTTGTATTTCATGTTCAGTTTCGGTCGATTCGGTCATGTAGAGATAATACGAAGGAGAGACGGTCGCTCCATAAACGGCGTATGAGAGCAAAAAAATCAGTGTCACGGACAATCCTAGTAATGTTCGTAAAAGGTTAGGATTTTGTGCCAAAGCCTTCTTCATTATCCTTCCCACGAGCCTCCCTATCTTGAACCCTTGTCACGAACCTTTTTCGCACAACTGAAGGAGGATGAGTTGGATTATTCAGTGTGATTAGGCCGTTCTCTTCATATAGGGGAGTTCGGTCGGCAAATTGCTCGGTGTCTTATCATGACGACTCTTTACGATATACCCGCTGAAATCTTGAACCCAGCTCTTGCTGCGCGACTTGAAGAAACTGAAAGCGTCTCAACCCCTGAATGGGCTGAATTCGTTAAAACTGGAGTAGACCGAGAACGTCCACCTTCTCAAGTGAATTGGTGGTTCCTCCGCTCTGCTGCAATTCTACGCAAGGTCTCCCGTGAAGGACCAATCGGCGTCACCCATCTTGCTCAGGCATTCGGCGGGCGCAAGGATAACGGTGCAAGCCCAAATACCCCAGGTGTTGCTTCTCGCCACATCATTCGAACTTCTCTTCAACAACTCGAAGACTCCGGCTTGGTTGAGAAAGTCCCTGGCCGACTCGTCACTGATGAAAATGGCGACTCCCTTCAACTCTTCAAAGGTCGAAGCATAACTCCTGCTGGTCACAAGATGATTGACAGTGTTGCGCATGAATGCCGACCTCTTGCAGAAGAACAATATCCAGGGCTAGCAAAGTACTGAAGGACGTGAATGAGGTGACAAGTATGACTTCGACTCAAGACAATGAGTTGAATCAACTTCGCGAACAACGTCGTATGGCTCTCCAACAACAATTTGAACAGCAGGCTGCTCAACAAGCAGATGCAGAAGTCAATGCACAAGAGGCACAGCGTGCCTCCATAAACCTTGACGCATCAATGAAGACTTTACTTTCTCCTGAAGCACGTTCCCGACTCTCGGCAATTGCATTAGCAACTCCTGAGCGTGCTGATACGATCAAGCAATCAATCGTTCAATTGCACAGCCAAGGAAAATTGAATGCAATAATGAATGATGAGCAATTGAAACAATTGCTCCAATCCCAATCGAAGAGCCGCCGTAGTGCGTCCATCCGAAGAATCTGAGAAGGTGCTCGAACATGTCAAGA
>Ga0308019_10001108_pt1 | contig 16581 bp, 11 predicted proteins | sample Neamet284_FD_203135 | JGI IMG/M metagenome (GOLD analysis project Ga0308019, IMG submission 203135) | Marine microbial communities from water near the shore, Antarctic Ocean - #284 | ecosystem: Environmental > Aquatic > Marine > Unclassified | place: Southern Ocean | collected 2014-10-01 | reverse complement strand
TGATAAAGACTGGTTTTGATACCCCACTAAACGCTTTTGACGATCTGATAATAACTCTTTATAGCTTGGGGCCGCGGGTTGGATGTGCAAAATCTGCGATTTTTCTAGCCCTACATGCGCCAACTGGCGACCTAGATGTAATGCCTGCAGGTTGGCTTTTATGGCTACTCCGTTAAGCTCTACCGCCTGCTTAAGGGCTTCAATAGATACGGGTACAAGGCCTTTTTGCACGGCAAACCCTAGCAACATAACGTTGGCAAATATAGTATCGCCCATTTGTGTTAGTGCTAATTTATGGAAATTCAGTTGGTGTATGTCTTTGTGTACATGGCTGGAGATTAAACTAAGGCACTCGTCTTGTTTGAAATCAAAGTCTGCATTTCTCACAAAATCAGACACTGGAATAAGGTGACTACTTACCACTGCTTGAGTTGCTTGGCTGCATAACCCCAAAACACTTGGCGCCACTGTGACTACAGCATCGGCAGCCAGCAATAAATCTGCACGGCCATTAACAATGCGCGGGGTAGTGACTTGTTCTGGTGAGCTAGCCAAACGTACGTGGCTTAACACAGCACCGCCTTTTTGCGCTAAACCGGAAAAATCTAAGGTCATAAACGCGTTGCCGTCTAGGTGTGCGGCCATGCCTAGCAACGCACCAATAGTGAGTACCCCCGTACCGCCCACGCCAGTGACGGCAATATTAAAGGGTTGGTCTAGATTCATCTGTGGTTGGGGTTCTGGTAGGTCTAATAACGCTTGTTTTTGAGCCTTCGGTTTGCGTACCTGAGCACCTTCAACGGTGATAAATGATGGGCAAAAACCTTTTACACAAGACAAGTCTGCATTACAGCTAGATTGGTTTATTTTACGTTTTCGGCCAAGGGTTGTCTCTATGGGTTCTATAGCTACACAGTTTGACTGCACCGAACAATCACCGCAGCCTTCACAAATTTCAGGGTGAATCCAAGCTCGGGTTTTAATGGCTTCAGCTTTACCTTGTTTGCGTAACCGGCGTTTTTCTGTAGCACAGGTTTGTTGGAATACGATAACGCTCAAACCCTGTTTTTCACGTAAACGCACCATCACTGTTTCTAGCTCGTCGCGGTGGCCTAAATATACGCTTGCAGCTAGTTCGGATTGTTTGATTTGTTTTGGGTCGTCTGCGAGTACAACAATCTCCTGTACGCCTTCATGAAACAACTGATGAGTGAGCTGAGGCATGGTTAAAATGCCATCTACACTTTGGCCACCCGTCATTGCTACGGCATCATTAAAGAGGATCTTGTATGTGATGTTAGCCCCAGCAGCAAGGGACTGACGAATGGCTAAAGACCCAGAATGGAAATAGGTGCCGTCACCTAAATTGACAAATTGATGGGCTTCTGCCGTAAAGTGAGCGCAACCCGCCCACATGGCGCCTTCACCACCCATTTGGCTAAAGGTTTCTGTGTTACGGTCCATCCACTGCACCATAAAGTGGCAGCCTATACCGGCCGCCGCTCGGCTGCCTTCAGGAACTTTGGTAGAGCTGTTATGAGGGCAACCTGCACAGTAAAATGGGGTGCGAGTTACAGGTGCCAAAATAGCAGAGCTAGTGGCATTTTGTTGATCGATACGAGCTATTTGTGCTAATAGATGAACCTTAGTATCGGTATCTATATCAAGATTCAGAAGGCGTTGCGCTATGACCTTAGCGACCATAGGTACATCGAGTTCTTTATCTAGTGGCAGTACGCTTTGATCCAGCTCGTCAAATTTGCCAATGATACGAGGGCGCTCATGGGTGGCCCAGTTGAATAGCTGTTGTTTGATCTGGTTTTCGATCATTTCTCGGCGTTCTTCAACGATTAAAATTTCTTCTAAACCTTCAGAGAATTCGCGAATACCATGGGGCTCTAAAGGCCACGGCATACCTACTTTATAGATACTTACACCTAGTTGCGCTGCTTGCTCATCGGTTAGGCCCAACTCTTGAATAGCTTGACGAGCTTCTTCATAAGATTTACCAGACGCTACAATACCAAAACGAGCCTTAGGTGAAGCTAAGGTAACTCGGTTAAAACCGTTGGCGCGAGCAAAAGCAAGGGCAGCATACCCCTTGTGGTTTTGTAGTCTAGAATCTTGCGCCATGCGATCGTCTGGCCAGCGTAAATTGAGGCCGCCTTCCGGGATTTCAAAATCTTCTGGAATGATAAATTCCACATCTTCATCTTGTAAGTTAACTGCTGCAGTAGTCTCTACAGTTTCAGAAATGACCTTAAATCCAACCCAGCAACCACTGTAACGCGACATAGCTAAGCCCGCCAAACCCATCCATATGTATTCATGAATAGAAGAAGGGTAAAGCACTGGCATGGTGGATGACATAAATGCATGATCCGACTGATGAGGTACGGTGGAGGACTTCGCGCCATGGTCATCGCCAGCCACACATAACACCCCACCGTAAGGGGCAGAGCCTGCGGCATTGGCATGCTTAAACACATCACCACAACGGTCTACGCCTGGGCCTTTGCCATACCACATGCCTACAAGGCCATCGTATTGCGCTTCTTTAGAGAGGTGAAGTTGTTGCGAACCCCACACCATAGTAGCTGCCAACTCTTCGTTTACACCGGGTTGAAAGCGGATGTTATGTTGATCTAAATAGGGCTGTGCCAGTGTTAGAGTTTTGTCTAACAAACCTAGTGGGGAACCACGATAACCACTAATAAAGCCACCGGTATTTAACCCTGCCGCTTGGTCACGGCGTACTTGGGCCATAGGAATTCGAGCTAAGGCCTGCACACCACTCATATACACCTGGCCAGACTGTTGGCGGTAACATTCGTACAAATCTTCGGGCTGATGGGCAAGTGGTTTAGTCATGGCAAGCGCTCTAATGCAAATGGAGTGAGTTAGCGCACCAGTATGCCCTTGTTAAGCCGAAAAAATATTGCGTCTTGTTATGGAAAAATAGGATAATTTGGAATATTATTGTGGTAAATGTTAATAATATAGGACGGCTGTCCTAATTTGGTGAGATATGAAGTTAGACTCCTTTGATATCAAGATACTACAGCAACTTCAAAAAGACGCGAGCCAGTCCGTGCATACCATTGCTGAGCATGTTGGCTTATCTCATACACCGTGTTGGCGGCGCATTAAACGCTTGCAAGGAAGTGGTGTGATCAGTGCTAACGTGGCCTTGGTTAATGCTAAAAAAGTGGGCCTGGGAGTGGTGGTTTTTGTAACAGTGAAGCTTAATAACCATGATGAGCAGTTGTTGGCACAGTTTGAAAGCGCAGCGGTAGCGATGGACGAAGTGATGCAGTGTTATATTATGTCTGGCGATGTGGATTATTTATTACGCGTGGTAGTGCAGTCTATAGAGCAATACGAACAAACTTTAAAACGTAAGCTAGTAAAGTTACCCGGTGTTGCAGCGCTTAATTCTAGTTTCGCTTTGCGAGAATTAAAAAACCATCATCTATTACCGTGGCAGCTTGTGGCCACAGAAAAATAGCAGACCTAAGCCTAACTTGGGAATCTGAGTTGGGAATCTAGGGCGAAATCATAATGTAGTCGGGCACGATGCCAGACTGCTTAATATAAGGCGTCACGTCCTGTTTGGCGAATAAACCGTGGCCCGTCACTAAGGCTGTTTTTACACCATATGCCGCGCCACCAAGAATATCTGTATGTAATGTGTCACCCACCATTAAAATGCGGTGCTTGGAGGTGTTCTCCAAACGTGCGCAGGCTAATTCATAAATGTTTGAGAAGGGCTTGCCAAAAAAATGCAAGGTCACTCCAGTAATATGGCTGAGTTGGTGGGCAAAATAACCAGGCTCTAAGCTAAAGTGATGCTCGTTAGGGGCTACTAGGTCTGGATTACCCACCCATACTGGGCGAGGATTTTGACAAAGGCTTTGTATCAGTAAGTGCTGTTGGTGCTCTGTCCAATAGGACGCCCCCAGCAATATAAAACCGCTGACCTTATCGAATAATGCTGCATCCTCGCCCAAGGTGACGCTATTTGTGGGCAAAGTGTGTAGCTGTGAATTGGGCCTAGACATAACTCCCCAAAGAGCTGGACTTGTGTCCTTGGTGATTTCTTGTGTAAGCCCGCGGCACAATGCATCTCGGCTAGCTACGATGTGCTCTAAAGAGAAGTTAAACCCCAGTTGTTCGAACTTCACCTGAGACTCAGTGGCAGGTAAGCTTGCGCCATTAGTTAATACCATCACTTTTTTGCCAGCCGATTGAAGAGCACGTACTGCTGCAGGTGCGGTTTTTACGGCGGCCTGGCCAACGTTGAGTACGCCAAACGCATCCAATAAAAATACGTCAAAGTGGTTGGCCAAATCGGTCAGTCCTGTAACCCTTGTGCTAGCTTTAGGGAAGTTTGCAGTGGGCAGGGTATGTCTAATTATTTCATAGCGCTCAAACGCCCACTTGGCAGTCACTTCACTTGCATTAGGGTAAGCTTCAATCATAGAGTGTCAACGACTTTGGAGTTTTAAAAGGGCTTTAATTTCGGCTAATTCGTTGCGTAAATCTGTCATAGACGGCTCTCCGTCGGCTAAACGTTCTGCCGCGTTCTCATGTTCCATGACGTTTACAACGATGCCAATAACCATATTTAAAAACGCAAACGTAGTGAGAAAAATAAAGCTTAAAAAGAACACCCAGGCGTATCCATATACAGCCATTATTTCGTACATAACGTCGGTCCAATCTTCAAAAGTCATCACCCTAAAAAGGGTAAGCATAGAGATAGAAATGTCTCCCCATAACACCGAGTTTATGTGGCTAAAGAAGGTAGTTCCGACCGCAGCGTAGATGTAAAAAATGATGAACATCAGCATGAGTACGTACCCTAATTGTGGCAGAGCCTTGATCAATGAGTTGAGTAATATACGAAGTTCCGGCACTACAGAAACCATACGCAATACACGGAAAATACGGATTAGACGGCCTACTAAAGCTAACTCACTGTCTTCTATTGGGATAAGGCTTACTACCACAATGATAGTGTCGAACAAGTTCCAACCGTTTAAAAAGAACCTGCTTTTATTAGGATCACCAGCAAACCGAATGCCGATTTCTATTAAGAAAAATACTGTAATGCCAATGTCTAAAAAGCCAATAAAACTGATCAGCCCAGGGGGCATAGAATAGGTTTTGGCGCCGATCACTAGAGCAGACAGTAATATGATACTGACTACAAATAATTCAAATAATTTGTTAGATCGTAAGGTAAATAGCCGGTTTTGTAAGCTAAGGGGTGTCATTGAAAAGGGCTCGTTTAGCCCGAATTTACGGGCTGTTTAGGGTCGCACGTAAATATACTCTGCTTGCCGTAAGGCTACAATGGCGGGTGATTGATTCACCTACGCCAAATTGCGTAACAAAGGGTACAATTCCGAGGCTGTAAGCATCTCTTGGGTGAGTGTTGCGCCGGTCTGAATCGTAAACCCACACTTATACAGCCAAAAGGTTGGGGTATAACTCAGCTTATGATAATCTAGGCTTCTATGTTGGTAATAAAATATTACCAATTTAATAATTTATGGTTTAGGTCTTGTTTATGCATACCTTATCAAACACATCTAACGACTTTGCGAACCAAGCACCTAAAGGTGGAAACGTTGCATTATTAGTTAGCGCATTACAGGAACTGCTACCAGCGTCCAGCATCATTATGTCAACCGAAAGCCAAAGGCCTTTTGAATGTGATGGCTTGGCTGTATACCAACAACTACCTTTAATTACAGTTATCCCAGAAACAGTAGACCAAGTACAAGGTATTTTACGCTTGTGTTATTTTCATCGTGTGCCTTTAGTACCGAGGGGCGCAGGCACTGGCCTGTGTGCTGGTGCGATGCCCCATGCAGAGGGGGTCTTGTTGGTGATGACCAAACTCAATAAGATTTTACACATTAACCAAAATACAGCCACTGCAACTGTCCAGCCTGGCGTGCGTAACTTAGCGTTAACCGACGCAGCCAAACCCTTTGGTCTCTATTATGCACCGGATCCATCTTCACAAATTGCCTGCACTATTGGCGGTAATGTGGCAGAAAATTCGGGAGGAGTTCACTGCCTTAAATACGGCCTTACCGTGAATAATTTATTGCAAGTCACCCTGGTCACTATTGAGGGGCAATTGATTACATTTGGGGGCGAAGGTTTAGATGAACCAGGTATGGATCTGTTGAGCTTATTTGTCGGTTCTGAAGGTTTGTTAGGAGTAGTGGTAGAAGCGAAGGTTAAATTGTTACCACGAGCGCCAAGGGTGCAAGTGCTTTTGGCTGCCTATGACAGCGTAACAGCAGCAGGTGATTCGGTGGCAGCCCTTATAGGGCAGGGCATCATACCGGCGGGTTTAGAAATGATGGATCATTTAGCCATTAGTGCTGCAGAAGATTTTGTAAAAGTAGGCTACCCCACGGATGCCCAAGCACTGCTCATTTGTGAATTAGACGGCACAGATGCCGAAGTCGAAGAACAGCTTGCTGTGGTAAGCGAGTGTTTTAAGCAGCATGGAGCTGGGCATATTCGCATTGCTAAAGATGCAGCAGAAGCCGATGCCCTATGGCAAGGTCGCAAAGCTGCTTTTCCAGCAGTAGGGCGTATTTCACCAGATTATTACTGTATGGATGGAACGATACCGCGCAGTAAAGTGGGGTATGTTCTTACTCGCATAAGCGAACTGTCCGACACCTATGGCCTGCGAGTGGCCAATGTGTTTCATGCAGGTGATGGCAATTTACATCCACTTATTTTATTTGATGCCAGTATTGACGGTGAGCTTGAAAGAGCGGAGTTATTAGGTGGGGACATTCTTACCTTGTGCGTTGATGTGGGAGGCACAATTACGGGTGAACATGGCGTTGGTTTAGAAAAAATGCCACAAATGCCATACCAATTTGGTGATGCAGAACTAGCTCAGTTTAGACGTTTAAAGGCTGCTTTTGACAGTGAAGACTTGTTAAATCCGGGTAAAGGAATTCCCACTCTCAAATATTGCCAAGAATACCGGAGCTTGCAACATGGTTGATTTAACTAGGCAGTTGGAGCAACAAGTTCAATACGCCTACGCCACTAAAACGCCTCTTAAAATACAGGCCGGTAATACTAAGGCCGGCCTTGGTCGAGAAACCACAGGAGAAGTGGTTGATATGGCTAATCATACTGGTGTAATCAGTTATAGCGCTACTGAGTTGGTGATTAGAGCACGTGCGGGCACGAAAATTTCTCTACTCAATGATCTACTTGCTGAGCAACAACAACGGTTGCCATTTGATCCACCTAATTTTCAAGGTGAAGCCACTATTGGCGGCACTGTGGCGGCTAATCAGGCTGGCGCATCACGGCCCTGGTTTGGCGGTGTTAAAGACAGTTTGCTAGGGTTAGGGCTTATTAATGGCTATGGCGAAGCAATGCAGTTTGGTGGCCAGGTTATGAAAAACGTAGCGGGCTTTGATGTGACGCGGCTGCAGTGTGGGGCAATGGGGAGTTTAGGCCTCATTACCGACGTCTCCATAAAAGTATTGCCAGAGTTTAAGGTGAGCCATACATTAACGTTTGAAATGGCTGCAGATGGTGCCTTACAGACTATGTTGCGATGGGCTAACCTTAGCTTGCCCATTACTGGCATGAGTCATTTTCAGGGGCTGCTCTACGTGCGGTTGCAAGGTGGAAATAACGGTGTTGCCTCGGCCAGTCAGTTTTTGGGTGGTGAACAGCTTGAACCTAAGGATGCAGACGGCTTCTGGCAAACAATAAAAGAAGGTCGTTTATTACAGCCTCGGCATAACCAGACACTATGGCGCTGGAGTGGACCAAGTGACACACCTATTGATGCCGTACCGCAATCATCTTTGATTAATTGGGCGGGATCTGAGCGCTGGGTGCTAGAGGAAGGCCCAAACTCTCCTTTAGAGGGGTTAATGCAATACAAAGGAGGCGATCGCTTGGCCGAGGTATATGGCGCAGTGAGTGCTCCACAGCAAGCCTTGCAGCAGCGTATAAAATACGCATTCGACCCCCATAGCATTTTAAATGCGGGACGCTTATATTCTTGGATGTAAACTATGAAAACGATAATTGCCAAAGAATTTGCTGATCAACCTCAATTTGCGCCTGTTAAAGGCATCTTGCAGGCCTGTGTACACTGTGGTTTTTGCACTGCAACTTGCCCTACGTACCTCCTGCTAGGAGATGAACGGGACAGCCCCCGTGGCCGTATTTATATGATGAAAGCCATGTTCGAGGGCGAAGCAGTAACCCAAGAAACTCGTCACCATTTGGATCGTTGCCTTACCTGTAGAAGCTGTGAAACTACGTGTCCATCTGGAGTGGAATATGGCCATCTAGTTGATTTAGGCCGGATAGTAGTAGAACAAAAAGCGCCGCGACCTCTATCCCAAAAGCTTGTGCGTTGGGGTTTACGACAAGTGCTGCCCTATCGGTCTAGATTTGGCCCAATGCTTAAGCTGGGTCAGTTGTTTCGCCCGGTGTTGCCTCAGGTGCTGAAACAACATGTGCCCCTATCAGTTGCCAAACTGGTTGCCCCAAAAAACAAGCATAAACGCGTTATGCTAAGTTTGCCGGGTTGCGCCCAAGCAAGTGCCGCACCTAATACCGATATAGCTGCAGCACAGGTGCTAGATCAGCTTGATATTACGCTAAAAGTACTAGATAAAAGTGGCTGTTGTGGGGCTGTTAATCAACATTTGAACGCCCATGAGAAAGCCCTTAGCCAAGCCAGGCATAATGTCGATTTAGTCTGGCCAGAATTACAGGCAGGAGCTGAAGCCTTGGTGATTACCGCTTCTGGCTGTGGAGCTACCCTTCAAGAATATGGCTACATGCTGCGTGATGACCCAGCGTATGCAGACAAAGCCAGCCAAGTTTCGAAGGCTGCAAAAGACATCGTGGAAATTTTGCGCCAAGAAGACCTTGCTCCTGTGAAGCTAAGTCTTAATAACGCTCGGTTGAGTAAATCTCCAAGTGTAGGGAAGGTTGCAGTGCATTGCCCATGTACCCAGCAACATGCTATGCAACTACCAAACGAAGTAAAAGCCCTGCTAGATGACTTAGGTATAGCAACTGCAGCCACTATAAATGATCATTTGTGTTGTGGTTCAGCAGGCACCTATTCGCTGCTACAACCAAAGTTGAGCCATGAACTTCGTGCCCAAAAGCTAAAAGATTTAACTATAGATGACCCTCAGCTTATCGTCACCGCTAATATTGGCTGCCAGCTTCATTTGGGAGGTGCCGGAGACGTACCTGTTAAACATTGGTTGGAATTGTTAGTTGATCAATCGTGAAGTGAATCTTTACCTACTTTGACACAGTCCAGGGGAATTAATTGGCCTTGTGTTAGTCTATAGAAAGGAATCATATTGTTAAGGAAAATCTGATGAAAAAATTGACCCTTCAAAACATCCAAAAAACTACTAAACAACTAACGTTAAGCCTAACTTTAGCCACGTGTGGCCTAGTATTAGCCAGCAGCGCTCAAGCCCAAACTATGTTGGTTAAAGTGTTACAAAAATCTGACGAAATTGTTTCTCAAGTCTACAAAGAAGTCCCGATAAAAACCTGCCGGATAGAACAAATCCCTATTTACGGTACTCAAGCTGGAGGTGAACAAGCCTCTACTGCAGACGTGATCGCCAGTGCCATTTTTGGTGGTTTATTGGGCAACCAAGTGGGAGGAGGCACCGGTAAGGACGCGGCCACGATACTTGGGGCCATTGCCGGTGCAGACATAGCCAATAAAAAAGGTAAAAGTAAGCAGGTTATTGTGGGCCATAAGCAACAAGAAGTCTGTGATGTAGTTATGCAACAACGTACTGTGAGTCAAGTGACGGGCTACAAAACCTACATCGAGTTTGGTGGTAACGTATGGCAAATGACAACCACTATTCCATATACTAAGGGCGAGTTTTTGAGTGTAAGTGTAGACATAACACCTGCTGAATAACCCTTACTGCCTCAATGCCAGGCCCAGCATGTCTGGGTCTGCATTGCCGCCAGACAAAATGACTAATGTAGTTTTATCATTTACCTCTAAGCTCTTATCTAAAATAGCGGCTAATCCAACACACCCTCCAGGCTCCACCACAAGCTTTAACTGCTGCATACACACCGCCATAGCAGCCAGTACATGCTGGTCATTCACCGTTTTGGCACCAGCTAAATAACGCTGCATTATAGGAAAGGTGAGGGCACCTACCATGGGTGTGACTATGGCATCACAGATAGATGTGGGTGAGTTTTTGTTGGCCAAACGGTGACCTTCGGCAATTGACCGTGCTGCATCGTCATGGCCTTCAGGTTCTGCGCCCCATAGTGTGATTCTTGGGAAGTGATGTTTCAGTGCTGTTGCACTGCCAGACATTAAGCCACCCCCGCCAATGGGGCCAATAGCTTGGTCTGGAACTAAGTTCAGTGCCTCAAGTTGATGACCTGCCTCTAAACCTAGGGTGCCTTGGCCGGCAATGATGTCTACATCATCATAGGGTGGAATGAGCGTGAGATTGTTTTCAAAAGCCAATTTTTGACCAATGGCTTCACGGTCTTCTGTGTTGCGATCGTATAGCACCACCGTAGCACCGAGGGTTTTGGTATTGTCGATTTTAATCTGTGGCGCATCGGCTGGCATAATAATGGTGGCAGGCACACCAAAATGGGAAGCTGCAGCAGCTACGCCTTGGGCATGGTTACCAGAAGAATAAGCCACCACGCCAGCAAGTTGGTTGGCGTGAGCAAGTTTGCTGAGTTTATTGAAGGCACCACGAAACTTGAACGAGCCAGTGCGTTGTAGGTTTTCAGCTTTGAATAATATTCGCCCACCTAGTTGTTGATTAAGTATGGCCGATTCTACTATAGGCGTAATCACAGCATGGCCTTTGATGCGTCGGCTAGCGTTGATTATATTTTGATAATTGATTGCCAGCGGTGTCATAAAAGGAAAATGCCTTTTGTTTTAATTATTTGTTTGGATTAGTGCGATTTGTTATACCACAAATAATATCACCTCAGACACATAATGCTTCTAAAGCTTCCTTTAGTTGTTGGGGTCAGCTTACAACATACCTCAAAATAAAACCTGTGTTATCATAGTAGATTGCGTTTCTATTTGCCGTCACCTTATGACATTGACCAGCCGCCCACAATCACGACTTAGGTTACCACCTAATAAACATCAGGTTAAACAAGAGTTAGCCCAAGATGTAGCGCATTTTTTGGCGCGTGGCGGAAGTGTAGAGCAAGTAGAACAAGGCGAAACGGCGTTAGTTAATGGCTGCTTTAATCAACAACGCCCAGCGGTAGCTACTCCGGCGCAAACGCGCACGCTGCTGTCTTCTCAAGTTGAGGCTATTGAAAAGCGCAAAGAAGAACGACGTCAACCTAAACCTATTGCCATCCCCATTAAGACCAATCGTCGTCCTACCAAAAAGTGGATATACGACGATTTTGGCGAACCCCTGCGTTGGGTTTGGGCTTAATAGCTTAGCCAGTATTGTATTAAGGAACCGCACCCATGCAGTTTATTATTGCCGATGATCATCCTTTATTTCGTACAGCCATGACTCATACATTGCAGCAGCGCTATACTGGTGCGCAAGTGTTGGAGGTGGGCAGCTTGCCAGAACTGTTGAGTTTGTTAAAAACAGGCATAGCAGCAGACCTCCTTTTACTGGATTTACATATTCCTGACGCCCATGGTTTTACTGGGCTAGTACAGGTAAATGAGCACTTCCCGCAGATTCCCGTGATGATTGTTTCGGGCAATGATAATCCAAGCGTCATACATAAAGCCGTGGCCTTAGGTGCAAGTGGTTTCCTACCTAAGTCGGCCTCAAATGAAAACATTGCCACTGCCATTGACGCCGTTATTCAAGGCCAGGTGTGGATACCTGCTAATTTGCCAACACCTTCAGTAGAGCTAGGCGATGAGCAAACTGCAGAACGCATCGCTTCGTTAACACCGCAACAATTACGTGTATTAACCATGATCGGCGAAGGTTTGTATAACAAACAAATAGCGTCAGAACTGTCGGTAACCGATGCAACTGTGAGAGCTCATGTGACCGAGATTTTCCGTAAACTAGGGGTGACTAACCGCACCCAAGCGGTTATCTTTTTTAGTCGATTAAAAGTGGAAGATCCTCATCATCTGGCGATTTAACAGACCGTTTCTAAAGCAAACGATTTATCAGCTTACGTAATACTGCAGGCTTGAGAGGTTTGTGAATTAATCCAAAGCCTGATTCTTTAATGAGGTGTTTCATTTCATTGCTACGATCTGCAGTAATGACAATGGCGGGAGTATCTTGCCCCGTTGCCTGTCTCATTTTTACGATCGCGTCTGTGCCTAAAAGGCCTTGGTCTAAATGATAATCTGCCAGTATAAGCTGTGGCCAAGTTTCAGGAGGCATGGTGGCTATGAGTTCTAGCCCTTGGTCTGCACTTGCTACACAATGAACATCGCAGCCCCACAAACCTAACATAGATTGCATGCCTTGCAGAATGCTCACTTCGTTGTCGATGACTAAAACCTTAAAACCATCAAGTTGATAGTGGTTTGTTGGTGATTCTGTGGCGGGTTCTTGTATTTGTGTTAGTGAAGAATCTCCCCAAGGCACCTGTATGGAGAACATAGAACCCTGCCCGTAATTGGAAACCACCTGCAAGGGGTGAGACAAAGCTCCGGCGGTCCGTTGGGCAATAGCCAAACCTAAACCAATGCCATTTTTTCGGGCATGTGGGCCGCTTTCTAAGCGTTTAAACTCGATAAATATATCTTCTAGGCGGTTTTCAGGTATACCAAAGCCAGTGTCCCATACTTGTATTTCTAAACCATGCTTTAACCTTCTGCAACCCAAAAGCACCTTGCCTTTTTCGGTGTAACGTACGGCATTGGTAAGGAAATTCTGCAACACACGACGCAACATCTTAGGGTCGCTATGAAGTGTTGCTTTACTGCACTGTAAATGGAAGGTTAAATCTTTTTGTTGGCACAGTACGTTAAATTCATTAGCTAGTTGCTGCAGTAGCGAGGACGCGCAAAAGTGCTGTAGCTGAGGATCTGTACCACCACCATCTAGCTTAGAAATCTCTATTAAATCGCTAATCAACTGTTCTGCACTGGCTAAGGATGCATCTAAATATGCCGCAAGCTGCTGGCTTTTCGGGTCTTCATGTAAGTCTGACTGACGCTGAGCTAGGGCTGTAGAAAATAGTTTTGCTGCGTTTAAAGGCTGCATTAAATCATGACTAGCGGCGGCTAAAAAACGAGTTTTGCTTTGGTGACTTGCATCGGCTTGTGCCTTAGCCTGCTGTAACTCTAGATTCACCTGTGACAGGGTTTCTGTACGTTCATTAACTCGAATTTCTAGGCTTTCGTTGGCTTCAATGAGGTTTTTTTCACTTTCTCGAAGAGCTGATTCGGCGTGATGTTGTTCGCTTATATCCACATAGGTATTAACATAACCACCATCGGGCATTGCGTGCCCTCGTACTTCAATTACGGTGCCATCTTCGCGATAACGAACACTCCGATGCTGTTCTCCACGCATGATCATAGACATACGTAGTTTAACAATTCGGGCAGGATCGATTGCACCATATTCACCTTGAAGGGCGCTCAGGCGAATAATCTCTTCAATGGGAGTGCCTACTTTGACGATATCTTCCGGGAAGTCAAAAAGCTCTAAATACCGTTTATTCCACATGGCTAGGTGAAGGTCTTTGTCGATTACAGTGATGCCTTGGCTCACATTATCAATGGTGGCTTGCAAAAGGCCTCGGTTAAAGCTCACAGCCTTGGCCGCTTCACCCACAATAGACACCACGTCACCTAAATGCACATCTTTTTGGTTGAGGCTAGACTCCACTACAGCTCTTGCAGAAGAGGTGCCAATAATGCCACTTAATGTGCGCTCAAAATGGCGAATAAGCTGGGTATTGATGGGTGCATCTTTACGTAAGTCTAGTTGAGGTTCTCGAATAGCTAGCTGTTTTAGCGATTCCATGGTGGCACGGTAACCCAGGAATCTTTCCAGCAAGGTGAATAAGTCATCCACTTTCAGGCCACTATGGTGGCGTTGGCTTTCAATAAAGACAGGATGAGATAAAGTGTCTACAAACAAATCCGCTTGTATGCGGTCAATAAGTCTAGGCGTGCTCATTTTAGAAACGATGACATAGAAGAATACGTTAAGGCTTAAACTAATCACGGTTGCGTGGGAGATTGCGTCTAACTTTAAGCCAAACAACCCTGTGGGCCTAAGCCAATCAATACCAAAAGGGCCGTGGCTGATTATGTTACCAGACAGGTGCAATAATCCCGTAAGGTTGGGCAACAGTAAACAATATATCCAAGCGGCAAAACCAGCTAATAAACCCACAGTTGCGCCACGTACATGTCCGCCTCGCCAGAAAATGCCACCAAATAAGGGTGGACCAAATTGCGCAACGGCTACAAATGCTGACAAACCAATAGAGACCAGTGCAGTGCCGCTGTCGATGAGCAGATAATAACCGTAGGCTAAGAGTAAGACGGCAAAAATGCTTAAGCGCCTTAACTTAAGGAGTAAGCGGCCTAAGTTTTTATTTTGCGATACATCAACTGCGCGTACATGCAATATAAATGGCATGATAATGTCATTAGTAAACATGGTGCTTATCGCTATGGTAGATACAGCAACCATACCCATAGCGGCAGAAATACCACCCACATATGCCAAAATAGCGAGGCCAGTTTGTCCCTCAGCCATGGGCATCATTAAAGAATACAAATCTGCGTTTGTGGAGGTTCCAGCTAATGCCTGACTGCCAGCCCAAGCAATAGGAATCATAAATACACACATGCTGATCACATAAAGAGGAAATAACCACCTTGCAGTGTTGATATGATCGGCATTGGTGTTTTCTACGGCTAGCATGTGAAATTGACGGGGTAGGCAAATTACAGCAATAACCCCTAGCAACACCTCAATAAGGAAGCTAGTACGAAATGGGTTAAATGTCGCTAGGCTGCTGCCTTTTTGTGCCTCTAGTTGGTTAAAAATATCACCAAAGCCGTCATTAATTACATAAGTTGCAAACAATCCGATGGTCACAAAAGCAACAAGCTTAACGAGTGACTCTACTGCAATAGCCAATACCATACCGGGGTTATGGGCAGAGGTGTCCACTTGGCGTGCGCCAAACAAAACACTAAAAATGCCAATGAGAAGGGCAATCATTAATACAGAAATATCTGCCTGTGTGCCACGTAAGCCGTCTTGGGTTGTTAGTACCGCATAACTGAGATCAATGGCCTTAAGTTGCAAGGCAATGTAAGGCAACAAACCCACGGTGGCTATTAGCGTAACAAGAACGGCCAGTCGCCTACTTTTACCATAACGAGAGGAGATGAAATCGGAAATAGAACCAATGTTTTCATGCTGGGCAATCAACACTATTTTGTATATGACGCGATGACCTAGCAGGAACAAAAGTATTGGGCCGATATACGCGCCCAAGTAGTCTAATCCAGATGTGGAAGCTCTGCCCACAGAACCATAAAATGTCCACGAGGTTAGAAATACACCTAAAGATAAGCTGTAGATAATGGCCTGAAGGTGCTGGTTGGCGTAGGCCCTAAATGACAGAAGTTTGTCTCCCAGCTTGGCTACACCTAGCAGTAGGGCAAAGTAAGCCAACGAGATAAGTATGATTGAGCTGCTGGTAAACATAGGTAGATAGGTGGTGCAAAGAGAAGTGTCACTAGGGTAACACGGGAAATGCCCAGTGGTCATTGCTAGCCCCAAAACTGATGTCCAGCAACGGCGTACTGGAAAGCAGAACCCTAGACTTAAGTCTATGAACCGACATATATCTAATAGCCGTAATGCATCTGTGAGGTTACCTTAGACAAAATAAGAATATCCTAAAGCAGAGTCTATTATGACCCCCAGCTCGCACAAACCAGATTATCCGGCACCGGGACTAGATACCTTCCCTAAACTCTTGCTACACAATGCTCGAATGTTTACCGACAAAGATGCCATGCGTGAAAAAGAATTCGGCATTTGGCAGTCTTGGACTTGGAGCCAAGTGGCAGACGAAGTTGAGAGGTTTGCCCTGGGTTTGCATGCTAATGGTGTTAAAGCGGGTGACACGGTGCTGATTATAGGCGGCAACCGCCCACGTACTTATTGGACCATGTGTGCTGTGCAATCTCTAGGGGCCGTGCCAGTGCCTACTTACCATGATTCTGTAGCAAGTGAAATGCAATTTGTGATTGAGCATTCTGACGCTCGAGTGATTGTGGCTGAAGACCAAGAGCAAGTAGACAAGATTTTAGATGTTAAAGATCGCTGCCCGGCAGTAGAGTTGGTCATTTATGATGATCCTCGTGGCATGAAAGGTTATGACCCAGAAGTAGTCAAAATTCAAGACTTTGTGACGATACAAGCACAAGGTGAAGCGATTCGGAAAAATAATCCTAACCAATTCCAAGAACTTGTTAGTAACGGTAAGGGCGAGGATATTTCCATTATCCTTTATACCTCTGGCACCACTGGC
>Ga0308019_10001107_pt1 | contig 16604 bp, 10 predicted proteins | sample Neamet284_FD_203135 | JGI IMG/M metagenome (GOLD analysis project Ga0308019, IMG submission 203135) | Marine microbial communities from water near the shore, Antarctic Ocean - #284 | ecosystem: Environmental > Aquatic > Marine > Unclassified | place: Southern Ocean | collected 2014-10-01 | reverse complement strand
ATTCGGCCTGTGAGTCGGTAATATTGATCACAACCGCCTGTTCGGGTGCCAACCAAAATGGAAAAGCACCTTCGTAGTGTTCGATCAAAATACCGATAAAACGCTCAAATGAACCCAATATTGCCCTATGTAACATCACCGGAACTTGACGACTTCCATCTTCAGCTACATATTGTGCATCCAGACGACCCGGCATCGAGAAATCAACTTGAACGGTCCCTAATTGCCACACTCGCCCAATACAGTCTTTGAGAGAAAACTCAATTTTAGGACCATAAAAAGCACCCTCGCCCGGCAATTCTTGCCACGGCAACTCTTTCGCGTCCAGAGCTTCAGCCAAGGCCTTTTCTGCACGATCCCAATCTTTGTCTGAACCCACTCTCTGCTCCGGACGAGTCGACAGCCGGTAGATAATGTCATCAAACCCAAAGTCTGCATAAACCTCATGAAGGAAATCGATAAACTCTGCAACTTCTGGCTGGATTTGATCTTCCGTACAAAAGATATGACCATCATCTTGAGTGAAAGAACGCACACGCATTATTCCGTGCAGCGAGCCCGATGGTTCGTTTCTATGGCAAGAACCAAATTCCGCCAATCTTAGCGGCAGGTCTCGATAGCTTTTTAAACCCTGATTAAACACCTGCACATGGCAAGGACAATTCATGGGTTTAATAGCGTAGTTGCGATCTTCAGTAGTGACGGTAAACATATCATCACCAAACTTATCGGCATGCCCCGACTTTTCCCATAAGCTAAAGTCCACTACCTGAGGAGTCTTTATTTCTTGATAGCCCTGCTCGATCTGCTTAACACGCATGAACTCTTCAATAGTTTTATAAATGCTCCAACCCTTCTGGTGCCAAAAGATTGACCCCGGCGCCTCTTCCTGCATATGGTAAAGGCCGAGCTTCTTGTTAATTTTTCGGTGGTCACGCTTTTCGGCTTCGGCGAGACGGTTAATATAGGCTTTTAACTCTTTTTTGTTGGTCCAAGCGGTGCCGTAAATACGCTGCAACATTTCGTTATTACTATCGCCACGCCAGTAAGCACCGGCAACCTTGGTCAACTTAAACGCAGCTAATTTACCCGTTGACGGTACATGGGGGCCTCGACATAGATCGATAAAATCACCCTGACGGTACAAGCCAATAGATTGGTCCGCGGGGATACTGGCAATAATTTCAGCTTTGTATTCTTCACCAATTCCTTTGAAAAATTTAACTGCCTCATCGCGGTCCCATTCTTCACGAACAATGCCGTGGTCTGCTGCTACTAGCTCTGCCATGCGCCCTTCAATAACCTCCAGATCTTCCGGAGTAAAGGCTCGCTCAAAGGCAAAGTCATAATAGAACCCATCATCAATCACTGGGCCAATGGTCACCTGAGCGGACGGAAATAACTGTTTAACGGCCATGGCCAGTAAATGGGCAGAAGAGTGCCTAATAATATCCAGCGCCTCATCAGAGCGGTCAGTGACAATCGCGAGCGTTGCATCTTCATTAATGGTAAAGGAAGCGTCCACCACCTCACCATTGACCACACCAGCAAGGGTGGCTTTAGCCAAGCCGGCGCCAATATCAGCGGCAACATCAGCAACAGTAACGGGGTTTTCAAAAATGCGTTGGGAACCATCGGGCAGGGTAATAGCAGACATTGTGTTTTCCTATCAGTGGTGACCCATACCAAGGGCCACATGCATTAAATTCGATAGACACTATTTTACCCTGTATGCCTTGCTTTACAAGCCTACCTGTAAGTTTAAGTTAGGTTACAATTGATTTTTGGAGCCTAGGATAAATAACGACTGTGAAAATCTATGTAGATGCGGACGCCTGTCCAATAGTAATTAAAGATATCCTCTACCGTGTCTCACAACGCACTGGACTTGAAGTGATTTTAGTTGCCAATCAACCGCTATCTATCCCAAGGATTCCTACGGTGCGATCCATTCAGGTGAGTCAGGGGTTTGATGTCGCCGACAATCACATTGTTGAGTTGGTTCAACACGATGATTTGGTCATTACCGCTGATATCCCCCTGGCGTCTGATGTGATCGACAAAGGTGGTAAGGCACTTAATCCAAGAGGCGAGTTGTATACCAAGGGAAATATAAAGGCGCGACTAAATATGCGCGATTTTATGGACTCGATGCGCAACAGCGGTGTGCAGGTTGGAGGCGGACCACCACCGTTATCCAAGCGAGATCGTATGGAATTCGCTAACGCGCTAGACAAATATATTGCTAGTCACAACACCTGATAGCTTACACCTTAGGAGGGCCACTAAATTTATGGCTATGAAGTCAACATTCTGGTGATCTGCGCGCCGGTAAAAGGCCAGCCTTTTTCACGCCCATCAGGCAGTAAAACCACAGGAATACGAAGGCCATACTTTTCTTTTAGAGAGGCGTCATCCTGAATATCAACGACAATTAAATGCCAACCTCTTTTAGAGAGTACCGGTTCGAGAATTGACTTAGCTTCATCACAAAGATGGCAGTTGGGGCCGGAGTATATAATGACACTCCGGTGCAGCTGTTCTGAGGACTTCATCACACCGCCTTTTACTATTGATTACAATACCGGATTCCGGTTTCAATTAAATAACTAAAGATTAAGTACACCTCTGAGTCAGATAAACCCAGTAAATTTTCGCCCACGGTTAATTCGAAATAGGATTCTTCAGGAATGTCAGAATACATTGCGTTGCCAAACATTTTGATCGAGTACTGCTCTTCTATTTCGGCCCTAACTTTATTGGCTACCTCTGCACTAAAAGGCAAATAGACATGCACCATATTTACCTGAGGTAACTCAGGGGAAAAACGCAAAGCTTTAATACCACTAAGATTGTGAACAACTTGCTGCATTCGTTTAAAATATGCTGGCACACGGCTTAGACTCTTATCTAAGAGCATAGTGGCCGACGCAATCTGTGGGCCCAATGTCTGTAAAGTGCCGCCGGCCCTTCTTTGCCATAACGTTGCCTCGGCAATAAAATCCACAGACCCAAGTAACATTGCTCCCGGTAGCGCACCTATTCCTTTGTAAAAAGACACGTAGACCGAGTCAAAACCTGCACATATTTCGCTGTATTCTCTATTATAGAAGGGTTTAGTTTCCCACAATCTAGCACCATCAAGATGCAGCTTTATTCCCTTTTTATGGGCCATAGCTTTGATTTTCTCTAACTCATCCCAGCTAGGTAACTGGCCACCAATCTCTCGTGCGGGCAACTCAATCAATAAAGCCGACATTTTTTCGTCTATCGCCAATATATGCTCAGCTAAAAGGGTCGACTTCGCAGGGCCAACAAACGATCGGCGCAAATTGTATAGATGGGCATACGCATGTTCTTCATGAATTTCAAGATGGGAGGTAGGATGCATACCGAAATGAGGGCAGTTAGATTCGGCTGCCCAGACTTTTAACGCGGCTAGTTGCGCGAGTGTTCCACTAGGCATAAACCTTGCCGCTGGAAAGTCTAATAAGCTGGCAATTTTTTTCTCAAATGTTTCAACCAAATTACCTGAGCCATAATTATCAAAAACAATATTGTTCTGCTCACACCAATCAGCAATTTCTCGCAGAAAGCGAGGAGGATCTACTGGCCCACTACCTGATAGCGGCGTTAAACTGGCTGGACCACTGCTTGGCTTCATAATAGTTAAAACCTAACCAAAGGTAGTTCGTCGAGTTATCACCCAAACATTATGAATTCTCGGGTTTCTTTCAAAATCCACGTCCAACGTCTTGGGCGTAATGTTTTCACAATCAAACTGACGTAAGGTGAGCTCATCCATCTTGAACTTGCGGAAATTGTTGGAGAAAATTAATGTACCTTCGGGCGCTAACTTAGCCATAGTGGCGCGTATCATATCGCCATGATCACGCTGTATATCCAAAACAGAATCCATCTTTTTCGAATTGGAAAATGTTGGGGGGTCCAGAAAAATAACATCGTACTGCTCAGTATCAGATTCCAGCCATTTTAAACAGTCGGCCCGCAACAACGTATGCTTGCTAGACCGCAAACTGTTCAGGTCAAAATTGCGCTGCGCCCAGTCCAAATAGGTATTGGACATATCTATACTTAGAGAGCTACTAGCACCCGCTAAGGCCGCCTGCACTGAGGCTGCCGCTGTGTAACAAAAGAGATTAAGGAAAGTTTTACCTTTAACCATATCGCCAATAAGAGAGCGTACTGGGCGGTGATCGAGAAAAAGCCCGGTATCTAGATAGTCAGACAAGTTAACCTCAAAATGAGCATTGCCTTCGTTGACTTGAATCGTCTCGCTTGGCCCATCATTGAGACGCTGATACTGGCTGTCACCTTTTTGTCGCCGACGCTCTTTATAATGAATTTTGCCTCTAAAGTTAGCCGAAAATTCTTTTACTGCCTGCTTAATTTCAGCGAAACGTTCTCGGGCAACCTTTTCAGAAATCGTGTTAGGTGGCGCATATTCCTGCACGTAAATTGACTGGTCATAGATATCCACAGCCACCGCGTATTCAGGGATATCAGCATCGTAAAGACGATAACAGCTGATGCCGGACTTTTTCCGCCAACCATCCAATCTCCTTTGGTTTTTCTTGAAGCGATTGAGCACCATTCTGGCACCCTCACTTAAGTCCTGAGCTGGCGCCGGCGTGCTTAGGCGCGCTGCTATTTTTGCAGACTTTGAGGTCATGTCCTCAAATACCAACAACTTACAGGGAATAGTGCCATTGAACAGGCTGTATTGCTTCGTCGGAGAAAGATCGGTTTCACGACCTAGATCCACATTACCTGTGAAAATAGCCGCCTTCCAACCTTGGAAATTCTTTTGCAGCACTGTACCCAACTTTTGATATAACGGGATGAGCTCATCAACCTCGCCCAAACGCTCGCCATAAGGGGGGTTAGTTAACAATAAACCCCGCTCTGCGGTTGGTTTGCCAAACTGATCTATAGGTTTGTGCGCCAATCGAATATGCCCGTCTAAACCCGCATTTTCAATATTCTGAGTGGTGTACTCAAGCACTCTTGGATTGGCATCATAGCCTCGGATATCTAGTTCTAGATTGTTAAGACCTGTGGCCTTACGTTGGTGGGCTTCATCAACCAATCTTTGCCAAAGTTCTGCATCGTGCTGTAACCACTGATCAAACCCGTAGCGCTCACGAAGCATTCCTGGCGCAATGTCTGCCGCCATCATCGCGCCCTCAATGATCAATGTTCCACTGCCACACATAGGGTCAAGTAACGCACAACCTTCCGCCGCCATCGCCGGCCAACCTGCTCTAAGAAGCAAAGCCACTGCCAAGTTCTCTTTAATTGGAGCTGTGCCCTGCCCTGTTCGATATCCTCGGCGGTGCAAGCTTTCGCCTGATATATCTAAGGAAACAGTCACTCGCCCTTTGTGCTGGCGCACCTGAATACGAATATCAGGATTTTTGGTATCGACGTTTGGGCGCTCACCTTCAATGCGTCGAATACGATCGACAACAGCGTCTTTAACTCGCTGAGAGCCGTACATAGTGTTATCAATTAGGCGTGACGTGCCGATAAAATCGATGGCAATGCTTTGCGCCGCCGAAAAGTGCTCTTCCCAGGGTATGTCGTTACACTCGTTATAGAGATCGTCTGACTCGTTCAACATAAAACTTTGCAAGGGCATTAAAATACGATTGGCCAAGCGCGACCAAAGGCAAGCCCTATAGGCCAGCTCGAGTGAACCCTGAAAATGCACAGCGGCCACCGTTTCCTTTACTCCTTCAGCGCCCATGGCCTGTAATTCTTCAGCTAGCAGCAATTCCAACCCTTTGGGGCAGGTGGCGAGCCAATTAGTTTGCAGAGAGACCTCGGTCACTTAATTATCCTTTTGATTACTTCAAGATATAAAATTCAATATGTATAGACGAAAAACGTCTGAACGAATGCGCTAATTATAAGTCTAAAATTGTGCGTCATTTAAAAAGCGCACATGATATAGGGCTTTAGACTATTTTGTTTAAAAATAAGACTTTGTCTGCAACCAAAATGAGTTAACCCTGTGTTAACGTAGTGCTGGATGAAACCTATATTACCTTTGATCTGCGTAGAAAAGGAGATGTCTATGAAGAAACACAAGAGAGACCTGGCACATCGTTCGTATGTAAAGGGCTACCAGTCTGCAATTCAGGGACGCTCATTATCCCTCTGTCCATATCAAGAAAACACTACAATGGCCTATCAATGGTCACGGGGTTGGCGCGAAGGCCGAGAAGACGGCTGGTCAGGCTACAACACCAATGCTTGCCAGCAGAAGGTGGGCAACCTAATTCTCAATCATTAACCGTTAAATAGAGGAAATCTTATCTATTGGTCAACGCGGCGGCAATTATTTTGCCGCCACAAGGCCATGTTGTTTTAGAATTATTTATCTAGAGAGGCCTGAACTAAGTTAAGTAACTCTCTAAGAGCCACTGAAATCATCGCAAAGTCAGACTGAGGAACCTTGCGCAGGTCTTTTATCATTAATGTCCAGCGATGGATCAACTCCTGCTGCTGATCTTGCCAGGTTTCCATCGACGACGGGTCCGTCAGGCCTGCGGTACAAAGACATGCAGTCAGCCTACGACGCTGGCTTTCAAGATCATCAACATAGGTTTCGCGAGCCAAATCCTGCCATCTACTGTCTGGCTGCAAGTCCACAATTTGAGCCATAAACCAGTCTAAAGACAAAAACTCCCCAAGCCCAAAGTACACCTCCGCAACTTGTTGCACGGGCATATCTAACGCTAAGGCTGTTTGAGCCACCCCCATACTCATAAACATGCTGTCGGTGGAAGCAAGTCGCTCAGCTAATTTGAGCTCTACGCCGATGTTAGTCAGCTCATCTCGCTCGCCACTCCAGAGTACCCTCCACTGGTCTTTTTGGAGGGCCGGAAGCTCTGACAGCAGGGCCTCGGTGGGCTGGGAGTACTGCGCAATGAGTGATTCACAATCTAGATTTAAGCGATGATTTCGCAAAAACCATCGTGTGGCCCTGCGTGCTAATCTGACTAAAATGTGCAGTAAATCTAATTCTATCACCGCCGGCAACCGAGGATTATGCTCTTCGATCTGTTGCCACAGACTTTTAATGCCGAGCACTTCAATCACTATGGTGTATGCCCTTATAACGTCTTCCGCCGACGCTCCCGTGGACTCCATTTGTCTGAAGAAAAAGCTAAAACCAACCCGATTCACTAAGTCATTAACGATTTGGTTCGCGGCAATTTCATTCGCTAGAGGATGGGTATCCACAGCATCGCCAAAGCGCGATACTAATTCTGCAGGAAAGTAATCGGTGACTGATCGAGCAAGCCATGGGTCTGCCAATAGATGTGATTCAGCCAAGGCCTCTTTGAGCGCCACTTTGGAATAGCAAATCAACACTGACAGCTCAGGTCTGGTCCAGCTGGGTTGGTGCCGATTAGTTCTGTCGGTGAGTTGATCATCGCTAGGTAAAAACTCTAAATCTCGATCCAATTGATCGGTGTCTTCAAGCCAACTTAAATAGCGCGTGTATTCTGAATGGTGCTGCTGGCTTCGCGCCATTGCCAAACTAATAGCTTTGGTTTGTCTTATATTGTTGTCTAACACCAACGTGGCAATATCATCAGTCATTGCCGCCAAAAGTGTGTTCCTTTCTTCTACGCCAATAGTCCCCGCGGCAACCTGTTTGTTGAGCAGTATCTTGATATTGACCTCGTGGTCTGAGCAGTCTACTCCGGCAGCATTATCGATAAAGTCTGTATTGCAGAGCCCGCCGCGCAAGCAGAATTCCACCCGCCCGCGTTGGGTCATACCTAAGTTGCCACCCTCCCCTATCACTCGGCATCGCAATTCGCGGCCGTCGACTCTCAATCCATCGTTTGCTCGATCTCCCACCTCTGCATTGTTTTCTGAGGATGCTTTTACGTATGTGCCAATGCCCCCGTTCCAAATCAGGTCCACAGGCGCTTTAAGAATATAGTTAATGAGTTCTGAGGGAGTTACCTGGTCTTTGTCGATAGCAAAACGGATCTTGATCTCGGTGGTTAGGGTAAGCGACTTCGCACTTCTTGAGTACACTGCACTGCCCGCTGACATTAGTGTTTTGTCAAAATCTTCCCAGGTCGCCCTTGGGGTATCAAATAGCCGCTGCCGTTCTGGGAAAGTTGCCTGGGCATTAGGTGTGGGATCGACAAAGATATGGAGATGATTAAAGGCCGCCACCAACTGGATATGTTCAGAGAGAAGCATGCCGTTACCAAACACGTCACCAGCCATGTCGCCAACACCAACCACGCTAAAGTCTTCTGATTGGATGTCTATGCCAATCTCATGGAAATGCCTTTGCACGGCAACCCAAGCACCACGAGCAGTAATGCCCATGCCTTTGTGGTCGTAGCCGTTACCACCTCCTGACGCGAAGGCATCGCCAAGCCAGAAATTATTTGCTTCAGAGATTTCATTGGCAATATCAGAGAAAGTCGCTGTTCCTTTATCTGCCGCCACCACCAAGTAAGGGTCATCGCCGTCACGCCGCACAACCTCTAGAGGCGGCACTAATTTGTCATCCACAATATTGTCGCTAATATCTAACAGCGCCTGGACATAGAGCATATAGCTAGCAATACCTTCTTGGATAAAGGCTTCTCGTCCAGCCCCAGGATTTGCCTGTTTAGCAACAAAACCGCCCTTAGCCCCCGTGGGTACAATAACCGCGTTCTTAACCTGCTGGGCTTTCACTAGTCCAAGAACCTCTGTTCGGTAATCTTCGACCCTATCTGACCAGCGCAATCCTCCCCGCGCCACTTTGCCACCGCGCAGATGCACACCCTCAACACGAGGGGAATAAACGAATATCTCATAGATAGGGCGGGGCCTGGGTGCAAAACTAATTTGTTGCGACGCTAACTTAACCGAGATGTAAGACTTAAAAGTGCCATCTTCGACCGTCTGGAAAAAATTAGTTCGCAGGGTAGCCTGAACCAAATCAAGGTAACCTCTGATAACATTATCTTCGTTGATGTTATTGATAAGATCTAACCCGCTGAGCACTTTCGCTACCAAACCTTCAGCACGCTCACTGCGACTATCTGACGCATACCGCGGATCAAAGTAGCTCTTAAACAAAGCCACTAAATTACGAGTGATATCTAAGTACTTGGCAAGAGTGTCAGCAATAAAATCCTGACTATAGGGAACACTCAGCTGCTTGAGGTAACGGGCATAGAGACGCAACATTGCCACAGCCCTCCAATCTAGCCTTGCACCAATCACCAAACGGTTAAAGCTGTCATTTTCTGCATCGCCTCGCCACACTTGCAGTAAGGCATCTTTGAAGCTGTTTTGTACTGCAGACACATCGACGTCAACATCAAGTGAAAAATCTAAATCGAAGTCTTGCATCCATGTTACGCCTTCATTATCTGGACGAATCGAGTAGGGACGCTCCATCACTACTCTAAATCCGAGATTTTCCAACATAGGAATCATGTCTGACAGTTCTAAGGGTGCGCCTCTATGAAAAAGCGTTAGCCGTAGATAATTGTCTGTACCCACCTGGTCTTGCCGGAAATCGATAGCAAGTTCATCCGGATTTTCAAGTTGATCAAATAAACTTATATGCTTTAAGGCGAGATCAGGACCATAAACTTCTTGGTATGCACCGGAAAAAGCTCTTTGGAATCGACGCGACAATGTTGCGCCTTCAGCGAGACCAAATTGGCTCAGAGCCTGCTCTTGAAACTCGCCACTCCAATCTCGGATAGTCTGCTCAACCAGTACCTGAAGCGACTCAGTATTTACATCAAGGTAATGTTTATTTTGAATCTTATAGACTAAATAAATTCTAATTAACACTGAATCAGGAACAAACTCTGCTGTAAATTCACTTTCAACAGCATCTAACTCAGTGCCGATTCTCTGCTGTATTATTTCTCTCACATCTGTGCTGTATGACTCTCGAGGCAGATACACCAAACAATTTACAAATTTTTCAAAAGGGTCTGGGTGAACAAAAACCTTCACCACACGGCGCTCATAAATCTGCCATATGCCGATGGCTGTATCACTAAGAATCTCGCGACTGATATGCAACAGCTCATCTCGGGGATGGGAATCTAATATGGTCGATAACGCCTTACCATCATGACTATTAGGGCTAAATCCGGCACGCTCCAGCACCCAATTCACTTTTTCTCTTAATATTGGGATCCTTCGTGGGCTGTATGAATAAAATTGCGAGGTATAAAGTCCAAGTAACCGCACCTCACCTACGGGCTCGCCCTTATCATTGAACCGCTTAACCACAATATAATCAGAGTAGGCATTGCGGTGTACCCGCGAACGTTTAGAGGACTTACTTACGGTCAAAACCTGATCGTCCTCGTAGAGCGCCTTAACCCCTTCGCTTAGTCCGTCAACAGATTCTTCACGTAGATCTCCCCCATATCTGCGCAAGAGACCGCAGGCGGTATTGGCAACTTCACGCAAAGACACCTTTTTATCATCAACGACAAGCTCAAATTCCGCGTAACCGGTGTAGACAAAATAACCACTGTTGACCCATTCCAAGAACTCAATCGATTCTTGGAGTTGCTCAACCTGAGGGGCATTGTCTTTAAGGTCTTGGATTACCTTTTGTGTGCGCCCGCGCATCATCTCAAAGTCGCCTACCACGGCGTCTATATCGTCCAAAACCAAACACAATTCCCGCTGCACAGCGTCTAAGTCTCGATCAGTTAACATGTCGACTTCGATACTAATAAAGGCCTCATAGTTTGCGCCTTCAACAAACTTTGCCGAAACCCCCTCGATCAGGCCTTTAGCGTCTCTCAATGTCCAAGCTAAATTGCTCTGTAACGTATAAATATTTAACTCTCGACGATTCAACGCCATGCGCAATGAATCTACCAAGAAAGGCATATCTCTTTGGTTGATATAAATGGTGGTGTATTGACTTGACCAGCTGTCAATTTCAATGCTGGGGTTAAATACTCGCACTTTCGCGGAGTGGGTGATGTCATCGCGCTCGGCAAAAGGCGCCTCACCAAAAGAATATAGACCCCAAATATTCCAAAAAATATCTTCCGCGGGTCTATTTAAATAATCTTGATCTGGGTAAAAATGAATTGCATGAGCAATAAAATTTTGGAAATGGGCATCTTGCCCCTTCTTGAGTTTGCTGGCAGCGACCTTTGCCAACGATTCAATAAGTCGACCGCGCCGACCATCTTGTGTCACGTCCATGAGAAATTTATGCAACCTTTTCCGTTTTTAAAAGTCTTTAGCATAGGCATTATTGATTACCATATTCTAAGGTAACAAAAAGCAATGTTTGTGGGTATCAATATTGTTGCTTTTTTGCATATTAAATTGGACTTTTATTGCCAGAATGTAAACAGTGGTTAAATGGCTCCATCAGTGTTTGTTTGTTTATAGGATAGAGACTAAAATCATCAACCCAGAACCGTCAGAAAACATAGTAGAGGTACGCTTTGCAACAGGATATTAATCGACTCAAAGAATGGCTAGCGACTAAGATTGTCGGCCAACAACATCTCGTAGAACGACTGATGATTGCCCTCCTTGCTGACGGCCATATATTGGTCGAAGGTGCACCAGGCTTAGCTAAAACCAAAGCTATCAAAACGTTATCTGAGGGAATGGAGGCAGACTTTCATCGTGTCCAGTTCACCCCTGATTTACTGCCCGCCGATATTACAGGGAGTGACATCTACAGGCCTCAACAAGGGACCTTCGAATTCCAAGCCGGGCCACTATTTCACAATTTGGTGCTGGCCGATGAAATTAATAGAGCGCCAGCCAAAGTGCAATCAGCTCTTTTGGAGGCCATGGCTGAACGCCAAATATCAGTTGGTAAGAACACCTATCAACTTCCAGAGCTATTTTTAGTCATGGCTACCCAGAATCCTATTGAGCAAGAAGGCACCTACCCTCTGCCCGAAGCGCAGATGGACCGATTCTTGATGCATGTATTAGTTGACTACCCTGCGCCTGATGCCGAACGAAAAATTCTGGCGCTCTCTCGTCAAGAAGCGCTAAAGGAGGTGTCAGCCAAAATTGAACTTCTAACGCAGAAAAGCCTTTTTGAAGCGCGCAAACAAGTCAACAAAATACACATGTCTGACGCTGTAGAGGAGTATTTGGTACAGCTCATTCTTGCCACTCGCAACTCAGCAGCCTATAGCGGTGAACTTGGTCAGTGGCTAGATTACGGAGCTAGCCCGAGAGCGACAATCGCACTAGACAGCTGCAGTCGAGCCCTTGCCTGGATGGAAGGACGTGACTTTGTTACGCCCGACGACATAAGAGCTATTGCTCATGACGTCCTTAGGCATCGCCTAATTCTTAGCTTTGAGGCTGAAGCCGGCGGCGTTAATGCCAACCAGGTCATCGACAAGTTACTGGAGACTGTGCCCTCGGCATAAGGACCCAATTCTATGAGCGTGATCGATAGCGGCCAAGAGCACCCAGCCATTGCCAGCTTATCTGAGATGGTAAGGTTGCGTTATGGTGCTAGAGAACTGACTGGATTCCCCAAAATTCAAGCTCGGCAAATGCTGGCGGGTGGTCATAAATCTCGATTTCGCGGGCGTGGCATGGACTTTGACCAAGTCCGTATTTATCAGCCTGGAGATGATGTTCGCAGTATTGACTGGCGTGTGACAGCGCGCACTGAGGTGCCACACACCAAAATATTTAGTGAAGAGCGAGAGCGACCTATTCTGGTTATCAGCGACCTGCGCAGCTCAATGTTTTTTGGTAGCCAACGGCTCAAGTCAGTGGTCGCCTGCGAGGTATCAGCCGCTCTTGCTTGGGCCGGCCTAGCCGCGAATGATCGTGCTGGTGGGTTAATCTTTGGCCAGCAAGAGCAGATGGATGTCAAAGCTAGGCGCAGTCATCACGCCGTGTTGCAGTTCATTCATGGTCTTCAAGAATACAGTGAAAAACTGTTAGACATCCAGCAAGCGGAGGGACCACAACCGGACCGATTCAGTTTAGCTGAGATCCTTGAAGAGGCTCGCCGCTTTGTACTGCCGGGTAGCACTATTTTTATTGTCAGCGACTTTCACGATCTTAATGATGACTGTGAACGCCATGTATTTGAGTTAGCAAGACATGGTAACCTCAATTTTTGCCAAATATTCGATGACATCGAGGAGCAGTTGCCGCCGCCCTCTCTCTACGCGGTCAGCGACGGTCAACGGCAAACTCTACTCGACACCAGCAACAACAAGTTACGCGAGCGGTTTCAGCAAGCCTATGCTGAGAGAGGGTTGCGGTTGCGTAAAATGAGCGAAAAACTATCTGCCGGCCTGCTGCCTTTTAATACATCAGACAATGTCTTGACTGTATTACGTAAAGCTTATGGCAAGCGCCGTAGCAAGGCTCGTGGCAACTAGTCCATGGAAAATGATCCTTTAGCGCAACTTCGTGATATTCACTTACCTGAACCTATCTTGTGGTGGCCGCTAGCCCCCGGCTGGTGGGTGCTGATTATTCTCTGCTTAGGCACATTTACCTGGCTTGCCATAAAAGCAGTGCAACGGTATCAGGCTAATCTCTATCGTCGTCAAGCACAGCAAAAACTATCCTTACTCAACGATAATACCGCCTTTAGGTCTGAGAAAAAATTGGTAATGGTCTTTGAAATACTTAAGCAGGCAGTTAATAGCGCCTACCCCAGACACCATTATAGCAGCCTCGAATTTAGCGCCTTTGTCGTATTTTTGCAGAGCAGTTGTGACAAAACCCTATTTGAGCTGCTACCTAAAGACATAGATGCCCTACTGTATGGAAAAGCCGCAAAGACTGACAATAATGACCTTATAATGGATGACGTCTTTATTAGTGGCCAGAACTGGGTTAAACATCATTATGATCAGGATAAACATGAGGTTCAGAGCCAATGTTAAATTTAATCTGGCCCTGGGTGCTTGCACTTGCGCCGCTACCTTTTATCTATCGCTGGTTAAGAAAACCATCAGAAACTAAAATACAGGCCCTGCGCGCACCCCTATTGGCTGCCGCAGCAGGTGATCAGGCTTCTATAAAAACAACCACCTGGTACAACCGTGTGTTACTGTTTTTATTAAGCCTATGCTGGTTGTGTGTCCTGCTAGCTGTTGCTCAACCTGTCTACATCGGAGAGCCCGTCACATTGCCCGCCAATGGTCGTGACATTCTTATTGCTGTGGACATCTCCGGCAGCATGGAACGAGATGACATGGTTATTGGTGGCCAGCAAGTCAATCGCCTGGTAGCCGTCAAGGCGGTAGTGGGCGACTTTGTGGTGGAGCGTGCAGGAGATCGACTGGGTCTTATTTTATTTGGCGAAAAAGCCTATCTACAAACACCGCTAACCTTTGACCGTGAGACCATGCAAACACTGTTACTGGAAGCCCAAATTGGTTTCGCTGGAAATGGAACCGCCATTGGCGACGCTATCGGCCTTGGAGTTAAGCGCCTACAGGATCGTCCCAAAGATCATCGCGTGCTCATTTTAATGACCGACGGCTCTAGTAACGCAGGAGAACTAAATCCAACGGAGGCTGCTGATTTAGCACGTCGAGCGATGGTGAAAATCTATACCATCGGTATAGGTGCAGACCGTCAAGAATCTCGTGGATTGTTTGGTCGAACTGTCACTAACCCAAGCGCAGATTTAGATGAAAAAACCCTCACTGAAATCGCTGCTACTACCGGTGGTCGTTATTTCAGAGCTAGAGATCCAAAAGAGCTAACGGCCATCTACGCTCAACTTAATCAGCTCGAGCCAATAGAGCAGGACGCCGAGACCATTCGACCTACTGCCTCGCTGTTTCATTGGCCCTTAGGCGTTAGTTTTCTCTTAAGCCTTGTATTGGCAGCCGCACGCAGCCGCAGGGGGTCTCTTGTTTAACTTAAACATGGACAGTTTCCTTAGTGCCTGGCAAGCCTTCCATTTTTTGCGCCCTTGGTGGTTTGTAGGCTTAGTCCCAGTAGTTCTAATTATTAGTTTTTATAGCTGGCATAAACGTCATGCAGGCAACTGGGCCACTATTATAAATCCTGAATTACTGCCTTTTCTGATGCAAGGACAGGGCCAGAGCCATAGCAATGGTCTGAGTGCCAAAGCATTGATCACGGCGTTAACCTTTGCTTGGATAATCTGCTTAACTAGCCTTGCAGGACCAACGTGGCAGCAACTACCCCAGCCCGTGCACAAGCAGGATAGCGCCTTAATTGCTGTTTTTGATTTATCACCGTCTATGCTAGCTGAAGATCTCACACCAAATCGATTGGTAAGAGGTCGCTACAAACTGATCGATATTCTAAAAAGGCGCACTGAGGGTGTCAGCGGGCTTGTCGTCTATGGCGGCGATGCTCACACCGTTTCACCCCTCACCGAAGATAGCAATACGATTGTCAGCTTGGTACCTGTTCTTCATCCGACGTTACTGCCCCAGTATGGCAGTAACGTAGAAGAGGCCCTAGAGGCTGCTGTCTCGTTGGCAATAAGCGGCGGCTATCAGAAGGCAGATATATTGCTAATCACAGATGGTGTAGACCCCTCGGCCATATCTGAGATTAAGTCTATTATTGCCGATAGGGGTGAATTCCGGTTATCTGTTCTAGGCGTGGGAACTACAGGAGGCGCACCCATTCCACTAGGTTCTGGCGGCTTTGTTAAAGATACTAGTGGCAATGTGATTATCCCGAAATTGAACATTAATGACTTACGGCGAATTGCCGCAGCCAATAACGGCATATATCAAACCATCAGCATTGATAACCAGGATATCGACAATCTTTTAGACGCTATGGAATCATTGTTTGGTGAGTCAACACAGCAAACTGACCGCTCATTTGATCTCTGGAATGACCGAGGGCACTTGCTAGCATTACTCTTAATTCCCATTTTACTACTGAGCTTTAGAAAAGGAGCAGTCGTTGTTTTACTGCTAGTACCCCTACTATTTCAATCTAATACTGTCGAGGCTTTTGAATGGAAAGATCTTTGGGCAACCAGTGATCAACAGGGTGCAAAGGCACTTGAACTAGGTGATGCTGAGAGCGCAAAATCTTTATTCAAGGATCCTCTATGGCGTGGCAGCGCGGCCTATAAAGCAGGTGACTTCGAGCAAGCTTCAGATAATTTCTCAACCGATGACACTGCAGGCGGCCACTATAATCAAGGCAATGCCCTTGCAAAATCGGGCAATCTCGACGGCGCGTTAAAGGCCTATCAGCGCGCCTTAGACCTGCGGCCCGAGATGGTAGATGCACAGTTTAATCACGATCTATTGGAGCAACTAAAAGAACAGCAGGAACAGGAACAGGAACAAGAGCAAGAGCAGCAATCCTCCGACCAAGAGCAGGATCAACAGCCGTCTAACCAAGAGCAAGGTGACGACTCAGAACAGTCTGATGAAAATAGTGAAGCGAGCGAAGAGCAACCCTCAGAACAAGACCCTGAGCAACAGGGCGAGTCAGAACCGTCCGAAGAACAATCTGAAGAGCAGTCTGGGGAGGGAAAAGAACAAGAGAATAATAAATCGAAACAGCAGTCCGAGGCCGACGCTGCGGAAGCTGAAATGACC
>Ga0308019_10001104_pt1 | contig 16613 bp, 13 predicted proteins | sample Neamet284_FD_203135 | JGI IMG/M metagenome (GOLD analysis project Ga0308019, IMG submission 203135) | Marine microbial communities from water near the shore, Antarctic Ocean - #284 | ecosystem: Environmental > Aquatic > Marine > Unclassified | place: Southern Ocean | collected 2014-10-01 | reverse complement strand
TATTTTCATTAAAGGTCACCACTAAATTGACCGTATCACCTGAGTTATAAGCTCCATCTTCATTCGTAGAACTAACCGATACTACGGTAGGGCCATTTGTATCAATAACTAAAGCTTTATTCGCACCTAGTGAATTCGTCGCTGCAGGGGCAGATAAGGTTAATATGGCTGCATTACCAGATGCATCTTTAAGTGTGCCACCATTTAGATCAAGTGCTGTAGTGCTGGTATAATCTAGATCACTACTATTCTCGCCAGAACCTATTGTGTAATTAAAAACAATATCTTTACTACCAGTACCACTCGCATAGCTAGCCAAACCATCGATAGTTCCGGTTTCCAACTTTAACTGAGGCGTACCTGTTACAGTAATCGATTGACTAAAAGAAATACTAATAGGAATCACATCATTCACACCATAAGAACCGTTCGTTTTGCTAGATGTCACTGAATTTACGGTCGGTGCATTCCCATCAATGATTAAAGCCTTATTGGCTCCTAAAGAATAAGTTGCTGCCGGTGAAACCAGGGTTAAGACGGCCACATTCGCTGCCGCATCTTTAATCGTTCCACTATTTAAACCAAGTGATGTGGTTGCTGTATAATCAAGATCATTCGTTGTATCTCCCGCCACAACCGTATAATTAAATACTAGCGTATTCGTCCCTGAACCAGAAGAATAATTAACCACTGCATCTGTGGAACCAGTTTCTAAAGTCATCTGCGGTGAACCTGTTACAAAAACTTCTTCATTAAAGATGGTTGTTACTTCCAGCACACCACCTATTCCATACGTTCCATTTGCCGTGATCGATGATACTGAAGTGACCGTTGGAACTGTATTGTCATTTAGATTTATAAAATTATTAATTTGAGAAGTACTGGCTTCATTATCATCAGAATCATAAATAGAGTCATCCTTTGGGTTTACAACCAGAAGTTCACTCCCATCTGGAGTATCTGTTAAACTCAACGTTAATGTATAAACATTACTACTAATCGAAATCGCTGTTGGAGTCGTACTCGCTAGGGTCGCATTCCCACCCGTGATCGATAATACAAAATCTGTTTTCTCTAAAGCTCCACTTCCACCTGATGCATTAGTGACTGCTTCCGAAAAAGTCACAGCTATGGTGCTATTATCAGAGGCTAGCGCTACAGACGTAATTATTGGAACAATTTTACTATTAAGATTAACTCTATTATTACTTTGTGAGTTACTAGCTTCATTTCCAATTAAATCATATATAGAATCATCTATAGGATTAACCACCAATACTTCTGCTCCATCTGCAGTGCCCGATAAACCCACACCTAAAGTATAAATATTACCACTTTTGGAAATACTAGTTGGCGTTGTACTTGAAAGAGTAGCACTGCCTAAAGTAATAGAGAATACAAAGTCACTTGCTTCTAAGGCTCCACTACCTTCATTTGTATTGTACACCGCTTCAGACATAGTAACCGCTAAAGAGCTATTATTTGCAGATAAAGAGACTGAAGTAATGATAGGACTAATATTGTCATTTAATAAAGCAAAATTATTAGTTTGAAAAATTGCAGCTTCATTCCCAATAGTATCATATATCCCATCATTCACAGGGTTCACCAATAGAACTTCAGCACCATTAGGAACACCCGTCAAACCAAAGCCTAATGTAATAATATTTCCATTAGCAGAGATACTAGTTGGAGTAGAACTGGAAAGTTCGGCAACACCGCCATTAATTGTTAAAGAAAAATCATTAGCTTCTAATGCGCCACTGCCATTTGAAGTATTAAAGGTAGCCTCAGACATGGTTACTGCAATAGAAGTATTATTCGTTGCTAAGGCCACCGATGAGATTTCAGGTGGAGCTTCATCGTATAAAACAACAGAGGTAATAATTTGAGAAACTGCAACTAAGTTACAATTCGCATCATAAATAGAATTTGCTGCTGGATTAAAAATAGCTTTTTCTTGCCCATAGGGTACTGATGGGGTAGAAAACCCTAATGTATAAATATTTCCATTGATCGAGATACTGGCTGGAATAGTAACAAAATCTGTATGCTTATCAGCATATTTACCACCGCCAAATGAAATAACAAAATCATTTATGTCTAAGGCACTACCATTACAATCACTAAAGACTGGTTCTGAAAAAGTTATTTCAATCGTCCTATTATCGGATCGAAGTAAAATTTTTGAAGTCGTTGCAACTAATTTATCATTTAAAACCTTCACTCCATTAGACTGAGTTGTAACCATAGAATTCCCGGCTAGGTCATAAATACTTGATTCGTTAACTGGCGTAATAGCGATCGATTCAACACCACTTGGCGTTCCTGTAATATTTAAAAATACACGTACAACTGCTTCGCCTCCTGATAGAGCAGTTGCACTACCTTCAGTCGCATTATCATTTTTCTTAATACTACTTATAGTAACGGCAGAAGTGTTGCCGCTATTTTGAGTTAACGTTAATGTAAAGTCTGAAGCTTCCAAGGCACCACTACCATTAATGGTATTATATACTGCTTCACTCATTGTTAGGTCAACAAAGCTATTATCACTAGATAAAACAGATGATAATATCATTGGCGCTATGCCATCAATAACCAATGCTTTATTTGAACTTAAGGATCCCGCCGAACCTGGAGTTGGAAGTAAAATATTTGCTATATTTCCGGTTACATCTTTGATTGAGCCATTATTTAACAAGAGAGAAGTTGAATCAACATAGTCTAAATCACTAGAAGCCTGACCCGATGAAACAGAATAATTAAAAGTTAATACACTTGAGCCAGATCCTGAAGCATAATCAATTAATGCGTTATTAAATGCGTTATTAGAACCCGTTTCAAGTTTAAGCTGTGGGCTACCAATCACATTAATAACTTCACTAAATGTGACAGTAACTGCAAGATCATCACCTATTTTATACAAACCATCAGCAGTTGGTGAGGATACAGAAACTATTGTTGGTGCAGTTATATCATTCAAGATTGCTGCATTATTCATGATATTATTGATCACGCTATTACTTTGCAAAGTATCCGCTTCATTTCCAGCTCCATCATAAATACTATCATCTACTATATTTAGAAACAAAGTATCTAAACCATTTGATGCACTGGATAAACTTATTCCTAAAGTATAATCACTCCCCTCATTAGATATACTGGTGGGTGTAGCGCTACCTAGTATGGCTGTACCCCCACTGATCGTAAATACAAAATCAGAAGCTTGTAAGGCACCACTTCCACCGCTCGTGTTAAATACGGCCTCTGACATACTTACAGCTATTTCTGTATTATCAGCACCATATAGGCGACCGACATTATTTTTTCCAACTGTACGTATCGTGGGTTTAAGCTGATCGTTTAATGTTATTGCACCAGTAGTTTCAATTGCTGCCATTCCTCTACCATCAGCGTTAAATACACTTAATCCCTCAACTGGAGTTATTGTGACCGTTTCCGCACCATTAGGTATACCTGTAATATTTAAAAATACACGGACAACTGTTTCCCCACCTGACAATGCAGTTGCACTACCCTCAGAAGTATTATCATTTTTCTTAATACTACTAATTGTAACACCTGTTGCAGGTAAATAAGATAATCCCTCAAAAGTAAGAGTGAAGTCTGATGCTTCTAATGCTCCACTTCCTCCATCCGTATTATATACAGCTTCACTGATAGTAATGTCAATATAACTATTGTCATTTGATAAACTACTTGAGGAAATAGTCGGCGCTAAAACTTTAGCAGCCATTGCTAACATATTTTTTAAGAATTTTATATTATCATGCCCACTTTTATTTACGTAGGATGATGTGAGCCAATTCGTATCTAAAAGAATAATTAATTTACCTGAATAAGAAGAACCAAGGTCAGAACTATGCCAAACGGCTGATGACACTTTACCGCTCGATGCTACTAGTATTTTTTCCCCATTACCAATATTATCAATATACCCAGCACTTAGTAAGGAAACTTGACTAATATCATTGGGTGTTTTAAAATTATTTTGTACATAAAAAGTTCCAGTTTCGTAACCAGAGGTCTTAATTTTAAAATCATCTCCGCCACCTACGGATTTAATAAAAGCTTCGACTTTGTCATTTCTTGCCCCATAGTAAGGGGGTACTTCACCACTTAGCCAAACCGTACCGCCATTTGCCAAAACGGTTCGTAATTTTGCTTCATCCTCAGATGTTAAATCAGAGCCAGAATGTCTAACACCTAGGCCTCTAATATCCCAAATTTGATCATAACCACTCACATCACTAGGATATACCTCATCGACAGTGGTTACTACATGACCTAAAGCTTCAGCTGTGGATTTTATGAGATTTCTATCACTGCCTCCATCAGGAAATTTTCCTACAATTAATATTTGATCGGCCCAATTTATATTAGGTTTGACTTTTAGGTTGTTAGATGAGTTAGATTTTAATTTTGCTTGGACTTTAAATTTTTCTTCAAACTTTTCCCTATACTCTTCATTGGTAAACCTTGTACCAGGATAAATTTGTTCATCACTCTCAAGTTCTACAGTTATGTTCTCTTTTATTGATTTATTAGTTTGAGAAAAAGCAAAACTAAAAAGGCCAAAAAGCAAAAATATAAAATATTTATTTCGCATTAATAACTCCTAGCCCAAGCCCATTAAGTTTAATAGGAAGATCTTCTGCATTCAACAATTCAGATTCCTCAGTATATTTTATTTCATAACGACCTGCGCCTATTATTTCAACTGAGACAATGGCTATATCACCTGACCCGCTTACTGTCCTTTCAAGACCAAGAAAAGAAGAATAAATATCTAAGGTACCATCATTGTCTTCAAAAAGAAATAAAGGGGCTCGATTACCTCCAAAAAAACTTCCTGCTTTTACATCTAGAATTTTAAGTCTCGTATTATCATACGTGAGCTGAGCATGGGCTCCGCCAACATTTGTTACCTCTAATAAACTCACCTTGATTAAGATACTTTCACCTGCTTTTGCATCAGTTTCTCTTGGTGAGAAAATGAGAGCTGGGGGAAAAACACCTAGTACCTTATTTGCATCTAGGTCATAAGGATTATAATAAGTGTGCCTGCTGACATCTAATTCACAGCCTAACAGTGTAAACAATAGAAATAATGATATAATTTTAATCGAATGCAAAGGATAACCTTAATTGTGGTTGTTTTAGTTTATAATCATAGACAAAATCAATAAAAGGCTTTTGTCTTGAGGATGTTTGCAAATCTGCTTTTTTAGCATTCATATGAGTATGAACAACATTAGCAAACCAAAGCCCAAGCCCAACAGAGACCATTAATTCAGCTTCTCTAGCTACGCGATCCAAATCTTTATCTGCCTGTTTTGATAATAAGCGAAGCTCTCTAACCAATGTTGGAACTTTTGACGCCATATAATCATCATGTATAGACTCAGATTCGTTGCGACCTCTTCTAAATTCGTTATAACTAGAAGCTGCAATTACGCCAAATGTAATACTAGAACCCATCCATAGATAGCCAAGAGCTTCATTCCCCATGTATATTTGCCCCAAGCCAGGCACAACAGCAGAGCGTAGAACTGCGCCCATTAATGTTTTATTTGATAAGTCTTTCGTTGCCATCCCGCCGCTACGTTTTTTAATTAGCGAGATTGGGACTTCCTCGCCCAAAAGCTCCCAAGCTAATATCTGGATTTCCATCATTAAAACTTCAGCGTTCCCTGAAAAAATCTTCTTTCGACTAGCTAGGGTAGAATCTCCGGATACATCAAGCATCGATACGCTAATATTAAAAGGAGAACCATTTATATATTCAAATTCGTCTAATTTTTCAATCGAACCAATGACGACTGTCGAGACATCAAGTAATCGACCTAACTCAGAAAAGCATTTAGAATCATTACAATCATCTAGATTAACCCCTTTTTGAGAGGTTATTTCCTTCATCCCTACTCGATCATAAACAACATAATTTGCTGTTTTATTTATCTCTATCGCAAATTGATTTGTCAAAACCTCCGCCGCTAATTTTTCAATCCCGGTAACAGAAAAATTAAGAACAGCTATAATCTCTTTGTCGATTTTCCAATTCTCTTTGGTGATTTTATTTTGTTCAGTAGAGCTTGAATCAGTTTGACCAACAATGGATACGGGTAGACAAAATATATATAGAAAGTATAAAAGATACCAATTTGATTTATTTGCGCTTGTTAACATACTTTTCCTATGATATCTATAATTATAGATTAATTAAAGATGAGTTTATATCTTTGAGCCTAGTAAAACAACTTATAAAATGCTTAGTATTTACTCATTATGAGTAGAACTAACGCTAACCTCACCTGCAAGTATTTAGTCTAATATTATTACTTGAGAAAACCTCTTTTTTTTATGCAAAATTATTTTTATTACCTTTTTAATTAAATAGAAACGATAAATTTAATGAATGAAAATTGGTGATTTAAATATAGACACTCCTATTTTTCTGGCTCCAATGGCTGGAGTCACGGACTATCCTTTTAGAGTTTTATGTAAAGAGCAAGGCGCTAGCGTTGTTTATTCTGAATTTGTATCAGCCCATGGTATAATTAGAGAAAATGCCAAAACTTGGCAAATGATCGAATTCACTGATTTCGAGAGGCCAATTGGTATTCAAATCTTTGGCGACTCTCCTGAAGTTATGAGCAAAGCTGCACGAATGGTGGTTGATAAATTTTCACCAGATATCCTCGATATAAACTATGGATGTCCGGTTCCTAAAGTTACAAAACGCGGTGCAGGGTCCGCGGCACTTCGTGACTTATGCCTAATGGATGATATTACTACAGCTGTCGTTGAGTCAGTACCCGAAGTCCCTGTTACCGTTAAGATGCGCGCTGGATGGGATTCAGGTTCAATCGTTATTCCTGAAGTTGGCCATCGATTAGAAAAAATAGGTGTAAAAGCAATCACTTTGCATCCAAGGACAACTAAACAGAGCTATAGTGGTGAAGCAGACTGGTCACTTATAAAAAGATTAAAAGAGTCTACATCAATCCCTATTATTGGGAATGGCGATATTAAAACACCCGATGATGTTATGCGTATGTTCGAAGTAACTAATTGTGACGGAGTCATGGCCGGTCGAAGTACATTAGGGAACCCATGGTTTTTTAAACATGCAAATGCTCTCTACAATGGCGAGATGCCACCCCCCTTACCTTCTATTTTAGAAAAAGTTTTATATTGCCGTCGACACTTTGAACATATGATCGAATGGCATGGCGAAAGAATTGGGACCAATCTAATGAGAAAACATTTCGGCTGGTACATTCGTGGCTTTGATGGCGCTTCTCCTTACAGGAAGGCGCTTGTCTGCGCATCTGGTAAAGAAACGATGGATTCAATTTTAGATTCAATTCAATAAGCATTTATTGAATGATTGAATCCGCGGTTTTTCTCAGATAAATTAGCAAGCTTTTTTATCAGTAATATTTAGAATTAATAGAGATATATGAAAAATACTAATACAGTCGTTCCAAAACCCATCAATGAACCAATCTTATCTTATGCGCCGGGGAGTCCTGAGCGAGCAAGCTTAAAAGATCGTATTGAAGAGTTGAAAGCTCAACAAATTGAAGTGCCTATAATAATTGGTGGTCAAGATGTAAAATCTGAAAATTTGAGTGTGATGAGTATTCCGCATGATCATCAACATATTCTTGGGCATTACCATAAGGCTGGATCAAAAGAAGTCCAAGCGGCTATTGAATCTGCTTTGAGCGCTTGGAAACTATGGTCAAAAACAACCTTAGAAGAACGGGCAAATATATTTTTAAAAGCTGCGGATCTTTTGGCTGGACCTTGGCGCGATACAATTAATGCAGCCACCATGTTAAATATGAGCAAAAATGTTTACCAAGCTGAGATAGATGCTGCCTGCGAATTAATTGACTTTTATCGATTCAATGCATGGTATGCACAAGAATTAGCCGGGCATCAACCCATGTATTCACCAGATGGAATGAAGAACTCAATCGAGCTAAGGCCATTAGAAGGATTCGTTTTTGCAGTTTCACCATTTAATTTCACTTCAATAGGTGGCAATCTACCTTGCGCTCCAGCAATGATGGGTAACGTAGCACTTTGGAAGCCTGCATCTAGCGCAGTTTATCCAGCCTATTATATTATGCGTTTACTTAGCGAGGCCGGACTTCCTAATGGAGTAATCAATTTCATTCCTGGCTCTGGTAGAGATGTTGGTCCCAACGTTATGTCAGATAAAAATTTAGCGGGTGTACATTTTACTGGTTCAACAAGTGTCTTTCAGGGTATGTGGAAAACTGTTGGTGAGAATATTGCAAATTATAAATCATACCCTCGTATTGTGGGTGAAACCGGAGGTAAAGATTTTTGTATCGCTCATGAATCTGCTAATATTAAAGCATTAGCTACGGCTATGCTTCGAGGCGCTTTTGAATATCAAGGCCAAAAATGTTCTGCGATGTCTCGTGCATATATTCCTACTTCAATTTGGGATTCAGTAAAAGAAAAATACATTGATCAAGTAAAAGCCATCAAAATGGGTAACCCTGAAGATTTTTCAAACTTTATGAATGCAGTAATTGACAAGTCGGCATTTGATTCCATATCAGAATTTATAGATTTCGCGAATAACTCAAGTGACGCTCAAATAATAACAGGCGGAAATTATAATGATGAAAAAGGTTATTTTATTGAACCGACCACCATTTTAACTGATAATCCAAAGTTTCGTACAATGTGTGAAGAGATTTTTGGACCCGTTCTAACTATTTTTCTTTACGACCCTTCAGATTGGGAAGAAACATTAAAGCTCGTTGATTCAACTTCAGAATATGCACTTACAGGTTGTGTTATAGCTGAAGATAAAAAAGCATTAATGGAAGCTAAAGATGCCCTAACCTTTTCAGCTGGAAATTTTTATATTAATGATAAGCCAACAGGCGCAGTTGTAGGGCAACAACCATTTGGCGGAGGCCGAGCCTCAGGAACAAACGATAAAGCAGGCTCGATGTTTAATCTAGTCCGATGGGTATCAATGCGAACAGTTAAAGAAACATTTGAACCAGCAACAGATTTTCGCTATCCTTTTATGGAAGAAGAATAAAATAGGAAAAAATATATGAAAATTCATGAATATCAAGGGAAAAAAATATTCAAATCATATGGCATCCCAATTCAGGATGGATATGTAATTGAAAATTTTGATGAAGCATTACCAACCATTCAAAAAGTACAAAAAGAGTTTAATACTGAAGCTGTGGTCATTAAGGCTCAAATACACGCTGGGGGTCGGGGCAAAGGTGGTGGTGTAAAATATTCTCCAAATACCGAAGTTGCACTAGCAAATACTAAAAAAATGCTTGGTATGAATTTAGTAACCCCTCAAACTGGTGAAAATGGACAAAAAGTACGAAAAGTTTATATAACTCAAGCATTAGATATTAAAAAAGAATATTACTGTGCAATCACTCTTGATCGAGCTAAATGCAAAGACGTATTCATGGTCTCATCTGAGGGTGGAGTTGAAATTGAGAAAGTTGCCGCAGAAACACCTGAGAAAATTATAAAAGTTTGGATTGACCCATTGGTTGGAATGAAAAATTTCCACGCAATGAAATTAGCTAACGGACTTGGGTTCACTGGAGAAGCTTACAAAACTGCGCTCAAAGTGTTTATTAAAATGTATAAATGTTATATAGGTACCGATGCCTCAATAGTTGAGATAAATCCTTTAATACTTACTGAAAAAGATGAAGTCGTAGCCTTAGATGCCAAATTTAATTTCGATGGTAATGCGATGTTTCGTCATAAAGATATTGCGGAACTCAGAGACGTTAATGAAGAAGACCCTACTGAGTTAGAGGCAAGCAAATATGATCTTAACTATATCAAATTAGATGGAAATGTTGGCTGTATGGTCAATGGAGCAGGTCTGGCCATGGCAACAATGGATATCATTAAAATTGCTGGCGGCGAACCCGCAAACTTCTTGGATGTTGGTGGTGCCGCTTCAGCTGAAACAGTAAAAAATGGCTTCAAAATCATTCTTTCAGATGATCATGTAAAAGCGATATTAATCAATATTTTTGGTGGCATCGTACGATGCGACCGAGTGGCTAAGGGTGTTATCGAAGCCGTCGAGGAACTAGGTCTCAAAGTTCCTGTCGTCGTTAGACTTGAAGGTACAAATGCTAAAGAGGCCAAGACTATTTTATCACAGTCTGGCTTAGCTATTATCCCCGCCAATGATATGAAAGATGCTGCACAAAAAGTTGTTGATGCCGCAATAAATAATTAAGGTAATAAAATGTCAATTTTAGTTAACAAAGATTCAAGGGTTGTCGTTCAAGGTATTACTGGTTCAGAAGGCACCTTCCATGCTACCCAAATGATTGAGTATGGAACCAACGTAGTTGCAGGCGTCACTCCTGGCAAAGGAGGTCAAACAGCTTTAGAAACAAAGATTCCTGTTTTTAATTCAGTTGAAGAGGCCATAAATGAAACTAATGCAAATGTATCTATCATCTTTGTACCGCCAGCGTTTGCTGCCGATGCTATCATCGAAGCTTCTGAAGCTGGCATAGCCTTAGTGGTTTGCATTACAGAAGGGGTCCCTGTGCATGATATGTTAAAAGCTAAGCGAATTATTGATCAAAATAATACCAGACTAATTGGACCTAACTGTCCAGGAATTATTACCGTTGAGGAATGTAAGCTAGGCATCATGCCTGGGTTTATATGTAAAAAAGGTAATATAGGAGTTCTTTCAAAGTCAGGTACTTTAACCTATGAAGCCATAGGTCAGTTAGTTAATGTCGGCTTAGGTCAAACAACTGCAATTGGAATTGGTGGTGACCCAATTATTGGAACTACGATGATCGATGCGCTAAAATTATTTGAAGAAGATTCTGAAACTGCCGGTGTCGTATTAATTGGAGAGATAGGTGGTCAGATGGAAAATGACGCTGCACGTTGGGTAAAAGAAAACATGACTAAACCAGTTGTTGGTTTTATTGCGGGCCAAACTGCTCCTCCTGGCAGAAGAATGGGGCATGCGGGCGCCATTGTTTCTGGTGGTGATGATACCGCTGAAGCAAAAATGAGAATAATGACCGAATGTGGAATCAAAGTTTGTGAATCTGTAGCCGAAATTGGCGAGAAAATGAAATCCGCCTTAAAAAATTAATTAAATTAGGAATTATTTAATATGGGTAATATAACATATGCAATGATTAAACCAGATGCAATTCGAAATGGTTATATGGGTAAAATTCTTGATCGAGCGATTAAAGCTGATTTCAAAATTCTGGGAGCAAAATTAATACGTATGACCAAAGTGCAAGCCGAAGGGTTTTACGCCGTTCATAAAGAACGTCCATTTTTTGAAGAACTAACCCTCTTTATGTCATCAGGTAAAACAATGGTCCTCGCATTAGAAAAAGAGAATGCAGTCTCTGCTTGGCGCGAAACAATAGGAGCCACAAATCCAGACGAAGCGGCAGATGGTACTATTCGAAAAGATTTTGCAACTTCAATAAGCGAAAATGCTGTTCATGGAGCAGATAGCGATGAAAATGCGTTAATTGAAATTGGATTTTTCTTTTCCAAAGGTGAATTAATAAGCTGTCAGTAATAGTTGCATATTTACCTTTTATCCCTTCAAATTCCAGTGCAGGCATCTATCGCACGATTTAAAGAATGAACATAAAAAAATATAATATTATTCTTTTAGCTTTTTCTTTACTGATTTCATGCAGTAAGGAAGCTAATAATGTAACACTTGGTGATTCCATCAATGTTACAGCTGAAGTCCCTGATGAAGGTCAAGACCTTGAATTTATTTGGGAGCTAACCAATATCCCTCAAAACAGTATTGTTGATAATAGCGTGATTACCCTTGGTGAAAATAGCTCATCAATTAATTTCATACCTGATGTACCTGGTAAATATGGTTTAGAAGTTTCAATATTTCAATATAATGATGAAATCAGTACAGAATCATTCTCATATAATGTGGTTTTATTAGATGATGATGAAATTCAAGAAATAGCCAAGACAGGACAAATGGTAGTAGAACAAGAAGAACAAGATTCAACAGCAATCTCAGAATTATTATCTGAGAATAATGAACCTAAGTGGTATGATTCCGAATCTATTAATGATCTTTTAGAAGAATCGATGGAAGACTCTTCTAAAAATACCTCAATTAAAAAACTTGAAGCTGAAAAAACTAAAAATATTAGTAAATCGCCAAAAGAAAAGAAAAAAATAACAAGAAAAATCAATAAAAAACCTAAGAGCATTCGTGGATCTTCAATTCCTCATGATAAAGACCGATTCACTATCCAAGTAGGTTCTAAAAAAGTATTGAGCGATGCTAAAAAATTTGCAGCTAAATTAATTGATGTTGGATATGATGCTTATATCCAAAAAGCTCTTTTTAAAGAAACTAATGAAGTTTGGTATCGTATTCGTGTTGGTAGCTATGATAAAAAAGAAACAGCAGTTACCGTAGCAAAAGCTCTTTCTAAAACACGAAAAGAGAGAGCTTGGGTAGATTTTGTCAGATATGAATACTAAAAAATCATAATTTTACTACAGTAAATGGAACCCCTAAATCTTCATTTTAATTTTCGAGATATTTTCAGATCTCCACGTTTAGCTCTAAGCGGTAAAAAGATTTGGACATTTATCGTTGCGAACTTTGTAGCCTACGTTATTTATTTTATTCTAAACTATATTGCATTATCACTTTCAGGACAATCTTTTAATGAAACATGGAATACTCAAGGAATATATCCTTGTTTATATTTACTAGGTGGGCCATGGTTTGCATGGGCTTTATTTTGGACCAGTATTTTATTTTGGATTTTTACTATTCAACTTGCATCTACAGCAGTTGCGCGAATAACGTACAAACAACTTAAAGGCGATGATTTTTTTTCAGCTAATGATGGTTGGAGATATGTAAAAAAACATTGGCACCCCATAATATTCTCTCCTATTTCATTGATATTAATATTATTTCTTTTTCTAGCAATTTCTGCTTTATTTGCCTTAATTGGAAAGATTCCTTATCTAGGTGAATTTATTTTTGCTCTTCCATACCCAGTCTATTTCTTTGGATCTATGTTCACTATTTATACTGGTATTGTGTTAGTTATCTCTTTTCTCTATTCACCCGCAATCGTAGCAACAATGGAAGAAGATACAATGGGAGCTGTTTTTAACAGTTACGCTATAACATGGAGTCAACCGTGGAGAATAATTACCTACTATGCAATTCTTATTCCTATTGCAACTATTGGAGTTACTACTTTAAAAATCTTCTCTTTTTATAGTATAAAATTAATCAATACTATTTTTAGCCATTATATCCTTATGGGTTCAAAATTGACAGATATTTTTGGTTCAGCCGCAGACATTGTTTGGCCAAAAGAGTTGTTTCTCTCAATATCGACTGGATTAACAACATGTTCATTACTTTGCGGAAATTCATGCAATTTGAGTGTTCATTTAAATGTTTTTTATTCACGATTCATACCTAGCGCTCCTCAAAGTATTTCTGGCTCAGAATACTTTGCTACTATTTTTCTAAGTATTTTTCTTTTCATTCTAACTCTCTCTTTTCTATCATATATGTTATCTATTCTTTCAGTTGGAAACACTCTAATGTTTTCTATCTACCGCATGCGTTCAGATAATGATAACATATTAACTCATAAAGATGAAGACGAACTTGAAGAAGAAAAGATAGATGATAATCCAATAACAAAAACTGATGATATATAATTTTACAATCATCAGTTTAAATCTACATGAAATAGCCTTGGCAAGAGGCTAAAATAAAGGGTAAATTCCTTATCTAATGAAGTTATTTAGGTCGGATTTAGAACAATTTATTTCCAACCAGCTCTTTGAAATCTCTACAGATGATCTAAATCTGAATGAAATTAAAGTCGCAGGTGAAAAGTTGTCTTGCATAATCTCAGTTAAAAATGCCGACAATGGATATCGTGTTTATGGAAAATTAAATACTAAAATCACCCAATCATGCGACCGTTGTCTTACAAATTTCATTAAAGATTTTGAATCGACGATCAATATTTTACTATCAGCTGACGAAACTTTAATTAGCGATAAGAATATTGATGTGGTTAGATTTAAAGATTCTGAACAGTTTGTTGATTTAACGTCCATTATTCGTGAACTTATTTTACTTTCAGAACCTTTTCAGCGCTTATGCGATAAAGATTGTAAAGGATTATGTTTTAACTGCGGTAATAATATTAATAAAAATAAATGTAATTGCCATCCATCTAGTAGTGATTCACCCTGGGATTCATTGAAAAATTTAAAGAATAAAAAAGTTTAGGAGTTATTATGGCATTACCAAAAGGAAGACAATCAAAATCGCGTGGCAGAAAACGTCGCACTCATTATAAAACTGCATCCGTAAATACAACTAACTGTGCACAGTGCAGTCAACCAAAGATGCCTCATCGTGCATGTCCTAACTGCGGCTACTATAGAGGACGCCCTGTACTTTCTTCTGCAGAATAGTTTTTTAATTCTAAAATGAAAATAGCTTTGGATGCCATGGGTGGTGACTTAGCTCCACAGGCAATTGTTCAAGGTGCCCTGGATGCTCTAAAAAAATCGACTGATGATTTACAAATTATCCTAGTTGGTGATAAGAGTAAGATAACAACTGCTTTAAATAATTCTATTCCTAAAGGTATTTCTATCCATCATGCTTCTCAAATTGTCAATATGCATGAAGATGGTTCGAAAATAATAAAATCTAAACCAGACTCCTCAATTGTTCAGGGTATAAAATTAGTGAAAGAAAAGTCGGCTGATGCTTTTATTAGCGCTGGACACACTGGCGCAGTAATGGCCACTTCTTTATTTTTACTAGGAAGAATCCCTCATGTAAAGCGTCCTTGTTTAGGAGTTTATATAAAAACTCAAACTGGTGGTAAAATTCTTTGTGATGTAGGTGCAAACCCTGATGCAAATCCTGAGCAACTACTACAGTTTGCTATTATGGCTTCCGTTTATCTTGATCATGTTGAAGGAATTAAAGAACCAAGCATCGGCTTAATTAACATTGGGGAAGAACCTTCAAAAGGATCAGAGCTATATAAAGAAGCATACTCTTTATTTGAAAAAGAGTTACCAAACTTTGTAGGAAATATTGAAAGTCGAAACTTTTTTGACTGCAATGCAAATGTACTGGTCTGTGATGGTTTTGTAGGGAATATTTTAATTAAATTTGCTGAAGGTTGGCTCACCACATTTTCTAATTCAATAAAAGAAAAGATTCAAAATAAATTTCGTTATAAAATAGGTGCAGCATTAATTAAACCAGCCTTAGAAGAAATCAAAAATCAATATGATTATGAAGAGCATGGAGGTACACCTCTACTAGGGGTAAATGGAATATCCATTGTTAGTCATGGTAGCTCAACATCTAAAGCAATTATGAATTCTATCTTTGTGGCTCAACAGTCTATTAATCAAAACTTAATTAAAGATATCTCTAACGGGATTGATCAACATCTAGGCGTAATTAATTGAACGCAAAAATTACATACACAGCAAGATATTTACCTGAAAGAGTCCTTTCTAATTTTGATTTAGAAAAAATGGTAGATACCTCCGATGAATGGATTAGATCTAGGACAGGTATAGAAAAACGTCATTTAGTAGGAGAAGGTGAAGCAACCTCAGATATGTGTACAATGATTGCAAAACAATTATTAGAAAAATCTGGAAAATCCCCTGAAGACATTGATCTTATACTCATAGCTACTAGTACTCCAGATTACCTAGTTGTCTCAACGGCCGCGCTTGTCCAAGATAAGATAGGAGCTATTAATGCTTGGGGATATGATATAGTAGCAGCTTGCACCGGTTTTGTTTATGCACTAGAAACTGGATCAAAATTAGTTGAGTCAGGAAAGTATAAAAATGTAATAGTCATTGGAGCAGATACTATGAGCTCAATTATTGACTATACCGATCGTAATACATGCGTAATATTTGGCGATGGAGGCGGTGGCGTTCTTCTAGAACCTTCCGAAGATAAGACTGGTATACTAGACTCTATATTGCATACAGATGGTAGTGGTAGTAAATATTTAACTGTGCAAGCAGGTGGAAGTCTTCATCCTGCTTCAAGAGATACTGTAGATAAAAAAATGCATTATCTTTATCAAGATGGAAAAACTGTTTACAAATTTGCAGTAAAAAAAATGGCGGATGTAAGTAAAAAGATTCTTGATAAAAATCATATAACGGGTGATAACATTAAATTATTTATTCCTCACCAAGCTAACCAACGTATAATTGAGGCTACTGCTAAGCGTTGTGGTATAGACAGCAAAAAAGTTTTAATTAATATAAATAAATATGGAAATACAACTGCTGGAACAATACCAATAGCTCTAGATGAGGCAGTTGAAACTAATAGGTTAGACAAAGGTGACCTTTTGTTATTAGCTGCTTTCGGCGGCGGTTTTACCTGGGGATCTATGTTAATTCGATGGAGCGAAGCATAATGAGGCTTGCTTTTCTATGCCCAGGTC